>Ga0182743_1000642_pt1 | contig 40703 bp, 34 predicted proteins | sample eDN3rd30CKraftOP_FD_128522 | JGI IMG/M metagenome (GOLD analysis project Ga0182743, IMG submission 128522) | Enriched Organic Plus compost microbial communities from Emeryville, California, USA - eDNA 3rd pass 30_C Kraft OP (version 2) (version 2) ... | reverse complement strand
CTCGCGCCCCATCCGAAGTCTCTGGGTTCATGGCCATCACCTCCCCCTGGCGTGCGGATTTCGACATCCCTGCCGATCTGACCTATCTGAACGCCGCCTTCATGACCCCCATTCCCCGCGCCTCGGCGGCGGCGGGAGAAGCCGGGATACGCGTGAAGCTTGCGCCCTGGAAGCTCACCCGCGCGAGCTTCTACACCGAGGTGGAGGAGGCCCGCTCCGAGGCGGCCGCCGTGATCAATGCGCGGCCCGAGGATATCGCCATCGTTGCCGGCACCAGCTACGGCATAGCCACAGCCGCCCGGAACATCGTCGCGCCCGATGGCCACGCCATCATCGGCATCCGCGGCGAGCACCCCTCCCAGACCTATGCCTGGCAGGTTCAGGCAGAGCGCACCGGCGCAGTCTACGAACAGGTGGACAGGGAGCCCGACCAGTCCTGGGCCGAGGCCATCATCGCCCGCCTCAATGACGAATCGCGCCCGCCGGTCGCGATCCTCGCGCTTACCCAGGTGCACTGGTCCGATGGCTCGCTGGTCGACCTCGTTGCAATCGGCGAGGCCGCCCGCGCCCGCAACGTGGCGCTTGTGGTGGACGCCACCCAGTCGGCCGGGGTGATGGAGCTGGATGTCGGGAAGATCCGGCCGGACTTCGTTGCCTTTGCCACCTACAAGTGGCTGATTGGCCCCTATGCCCTCGCCTTCCTCTATGCCGCGCCGTGGCGTCAGGAGGGCGACCCCCTTGAGCAACACTCCTTCTGCCGCGTCGGCGCCGATGGCTATGTCAATCACTATGCCCGCGACCGCGACTTCATGCCAGGCGCCCGGCGCTATGACATGGGCGAGCGTTCGAATTTCGCCACCCTGCCGGTAGCGATCGCTTCCATCCGTTATCTGCGTCGCATCGGGCTTGACAGGGTGCGCAGCCATATCGAGGCGGTGACCGACGCCATGGCGGCGCAGGCGGCGGCACTCGGCATAAGCGTGCTGCACAAGCGCCTACGCTCCCCTCACCTGCTCGGGCTCAGGGGCGAGGGCGATTTCTCGGATGGTGTGGTGAAGGCCCTGGCTGAAGCGGGTGTGGTTGTCAGCGCCCGCGACGGCGTCGTGCGGGTCGGCCCTCACATTTATACCGAGGCTGTCGATATTGACCGCTTTACTCGGGGGCTTGATGTCTATTTGAGCTGCTCGAAACGCCGCGTATAGGCGACAAGGCCGTAGCAGATCACGAAATAGATCGCTGCGGTCATGCAGTAGCCCTCGAGCGAGTAGAGCCGCCAGGCTGGATCGGCCACGGCGGCCTTTGTCGCGGCCAGGATGTCGAGCAGGCCGACGATGAAGACCAGGGAGGTGTCCTTGATCGCGCCGACAAAGGTATTGATGATCGCCGGCCACGAGATCCGGACCGCCTGCGGCAGCACCACCAGCACGAAGGCCTGCACCGGGCCGAGGCCGAGCGAGCGGGCCGCCTCCTGCTGTCCAGGCGGCACGCTCATGATGCCGGCGCGGAACACTTCCGCCATATAGGCGCTGGTGATCATGGTGAGAGCGAACAGCGCCCGCCAGAACTTGTCGATGGTCCAGCCTGCGGGCATCACATGCGGCAGGAGGATCGCGATGGCGAACAGCAGGAAGATCTGCGGAACCGACCGGAAGATGTCGATGATCAGATAGGCCGGCTGCGCAAGGAAGCCGTGCTTCGACAGCCGCGCCAGCGCCAGCACAAGCCCGATTGGCACCGACAGGAAGATGGTGAGCACTGCAAGGCCGATGGTCAGCGGCAGGCCGCCCCATTGGGTAAGCGCAACCGTGGCAAGGCCGAAGCCACCGCCCATGAGCCAGTACCAGACAGCCACCGTGGCCAGCGCCGTCACCGCAGCCTCGATCGGCGCGCGGCGTACCAACATGGCGGTGGCAATCAGCCCGAGCACGAGCAGCAGGGTGGCAGCCACCGGCCGCCAGCCCTCGCCGACCGGATAGGGGCCGAGCAGCATCAGCCGGTATTTCTCTGTGATGACCGCCCAGCAGGCGCCCGCTGCTTCATGACAGGCCGAGGCCGGACCGCTCCAGACCGCATCGATCAGCCCCCACCGGATGAGATCATAGAGGACGACGAGCGCGATCACCGCTAGGGCCAGGGTCATGGCCGAACGCGTCCTTGTGCTTACCCATTCCCGCCATTCGGTCTTGGTGGGGCTTGGCAGCTTGACCGAGAGTGTCGGCCTTCCCCGTTTGACCCGGCTGTGGTGATAGAGCGCAAGACCGCCGGAAAGCGCGAAATTGAGGGCAAGGAAGATCGCCACGACGATGACCGTGCCGAGTACAGCATTGCCTGAATGGTTGATCAGCGTGTTGACCACCCCCACCAGGTCGGGAAAGCCGATGGCAACGGCAAGGGACGAATTCTTGACCAGCGCGAGGAACTGGTTCGTTGCCGGCGGTACGATGAAGCCGAGCGCCTGGGGCAGGATGACCAGCCGCATGCGCTGGACGAAGCTGAGGCCGAGCGCCTGGGCCGCATCCGATTGCCCCTTTGGCACCGACATGATGCCGGCACGGAAGATCTCGGCGAGGTAGCTTGCATGAAACAGGGTGAGGCCGAACAGCAGTGCCGTAAGCTCGGGGCTCACATGCATGCCGCCGCGGAAATTGAAGCCAGAAAGTTCCGGTAGCGACAGGGCGCCGTCACTGATGGTCGGCAGGAACAGGCCACGATTGCTCAGATAGACAGACGGCAGGATCTCGATCGCATTGCGCGTCGCCGGCAGGTTGTTGATCAGCAGCCCGTACCACAGGAACAGCTGTAGCACGATCGGTGTGTTTCGGATCGGCTCGATGATGAGCCCAGCCACCAGGCGGAAGCCGGGAAAGGAGGCAAGCCTGAGGATCCCAAGGAAAAGCCCTACGATCACCGACAGCACACTTGCCATGAGGGCGACCCGGACCGTGTTGACCAGCCCGGCAAGGAGCGTCCAGATCAGCGGCTCCCCGGCATTCACCGGGAATATCGACTCCGGGATCTGGAATCCGGCGCGCTTGCCGAGAACGTCGAGGCTCTGCTGAAGGATTCCCGAACTCTGCGCCCACCAGGCCAGCAAAAGCACAATGGCGGCCGCCGGAGCGGCCGCCTTGATCCGGGCCCAGGTCCCGTTTTCGGCAAGTGGTTGTGTCATCCGTTCACTGAATGGGCGGCGAATACATCAGCCCGCCATTGGTCCACAGGGCGTTCAGCCCGCGCTCGAGCTTGAGCGGCGTATCCGGCCCCAGGTTGCGGTCATAGATCTCGCCGTAATTGCCAACGGCGGCAATAACGCGCGCAGCCCATTCATCGTCAAGACCAAAGGCCTTGCCGATGCCTTCCTGAACGCCCAGCAGACGCTGGACCGACGGGTTCTGAGACTTCTTCTGCTCCTCGACATTGGCCTGCGTCACGCCGAGTTCTTCCGCCTCGACCAGCACGTTACGCACCCAGTCGGCGATCTTGTACCACTGGATGTCATCAGACCGGACCACGGGAGCAAGCGGCGACTTCGTGACGCGTTCTGGCAGGATGACAAAGTCGTCCGGGTTGCCGGCGCGGGCGGCGCGGCTGGCTGACAGGGTCGAGGCATCAGACAGGTATACGTCGCAGCGCCCGGCATAGAAGGCGGCCTCAAGCTCCGGCAGATTCTCGATGACCACCGATTGGAACTTCATGTTGTTGGCCTGGAAATAGTCGACCAGGTTCTGCTCGTTGACCGTGCCCGGCTGCACGCAGACCGTGGCGCCATCCAGTTCCTTGGCGCTTTTCACGCCAAGTGATGCCGGCACCATGAAGCCCTGACCGTCATAGAAGATCGTGCCCACGAACAGGACCGGCAAGGTGCCGTCGCGGGTGGAGGTCACGGTCGTGTTGCGCGCCAGCACGTCGATGTCGCCAGCCTCGAGCACGGCGAAGCGCTGGGCCGAGGACAGCGGCACGAACTGCACCTTGTCCGGATCGCCCAGGACGGCGGCAGCCAGGGCCCGGCAGTAATTGACGTCAAGCCCCGACCACTTGCCGCTGCTGTCCGGCAGCGACAGACCAGCCGATCCCTGGCTCACGCCACAGATAAGTTCGCCGCGCTGCTTGACCTTGTCGAGCTGCGGACCGGCCTGTGCGGCCAGCGAAGTGGCTACCAGGGCCACGCCAGCCACCAGGGCGCTGGCAATTGCTTTCAACATGTGAGTAAACCCCCTTCTGCTCCAGTGCTCCCGCATAATCGTTGAAGGTCACCCGCTTAACTGTCCAGCCAAATTGTATGGAGGATCTATACGGGCGGGTAACGCGGTTGAACACCACCGGGCTGCAGGGGAGGATTGCAGCCCGGTGGCTCGTGCCGGCCACTGATGGGGAGGGCGGCCTGCGAATGGAGGCGCCGCGCAGGCGCCGTCGTCGGATCAGGTGCTGTTGCGTTCCTCGTAGATCAGGCGCACGACCTTCTCGGCTGCTGCGACCGCCTGATCGACAGAATGAAAGGTGCTGCCATCGAGAATGTCGAAGCGCGGATCGACCACCCGCAGTCGCGAGCGATCGCGATGCACCTGCAGGATACCTATGATGTCTTCGCCCACTGCGATGATCTGGCCATTGGCGACCGGGCGGGCGTGATGATGGTCATGATAGGACATGGGACGGCCTCATGAGGCTGGTGCAGCCTGAGTGACGGCTGCGCTGTTTCGGTCGGGATGTTTCAGACGCTGGGCATCATCATTGCCGTCATCATACAGCGTCCGCGAACGCGTCCGATGCGTGCCGAAATGCCTGTGCTGTCAAAACCGATCGTGCTCATGATGCATTCCTTTGCGACGGGTGGCGGACCGGACCTTCCGGTGCGCCCAACCAGTACGTTGCAAATGAACTACCGTATCGTTCGTTATAACGAACGCTCGGACAATGCGCCTCGTTATGGCGCTTGTCAACCGATTTAGGACGAGAGATTTCGCCCGGAAAATGCGGCATCACCATGGAGGATCAATGATGAGCACCGAAGCCCTGGCAGGCGAACTGCAGCTGGTCTGGCAGCGCATGGCCATGCTGGAAAAGCGCATCTCAGAGCTGGAGCGCCGTCTGGCTGATCGCGACAGCGACAGACGCGACGTCCATCAGTCGCGGCCCTAGGGTTACGCTGGAAAAAGGGTCGCACGGGCCCGGCGATATCCGTCAGAGTGCGAAACTACCGGTGCGGACCTCACCGGCGCGCCGGTAGGTAGCGGCAATCCCCCCGGCTGGCGAAATGACGACATCGGTACGGGTGAATTCCGCCGGCATGGCCTGCGCGTCGAAGAAGCGCTTCCCTTGTCCGAGCACGACCGGGAAGATGATGAGCTTCAACTCATCCACGAGGCCGGCGGAAAGCAAGGTCTGCGCCAGCTTCGAGCTGCCCTGGAGGACCAGCTTCGAGCTGCCCTGGAGGAGCAGCATCGGCCCCTCCCCCTGCTTGAGCTCGCGGACCCGTTCGGCGACATCGCCAACCAGGATCTGTGAGTTCTCCCAGTGGAGCGAGGTCAGACTGCGGGTGGCCACATATTTCACAGCTCCATTGATCGCCCGCGCGAGCGCAATCTCTCCGGGATCCATGCCCATTTCCTGGCCCCGCGCGCCGACGGTCGGCCAGTGCGCCGCGAAGATCTCATAGGTCTTGCGGCCGAGCAGCAGATCGAAGGGCTGGCCGTAGAGTTCGCTGATCGCCCCGCCCAGCTCTTCGTCGAATAACGGCACCGTCCAGCCGCCGAAGGGGAAGCCACCGTCCCTGTCCTCATCCGGTCCCCCAGGAGCCTGCATGACGCCGTCAAGACTGAGGAATGCGCACGCTACGACCTTTCTCATCCATGCCTCCCGGTAGTTGTTGGCGCCAGTCTCCATGGCACCCTATCCGCCAGCATTGCCGCGCAACGCGCAACGAGCCTCGAAATACAGAGCCCGACCATTGATCCAGATGGCAACGGATCCGCAAGGTCACAGGGATCTGCCAGCCCCCTCAGTTGGCAACAGGCCCCTCATGTTGCGGGAGAAGGCTCTTCCGCACAAGAGTGGCTGATCGAGGAGAAGCGGCAGGGTGGGCAGCGGTTCCCGTACGGCGCAACCACCTGCCGACAGACGGCGATCATGGATGAGCGGCGCGAAGGAAGTTAAGGGCGAATGACCATCGAGACACCGCAGACATGGTTCAAGGCGCAATGCCTTAACGTCCAGTCAGCTGAATCCGGCATGTGCGGCGAACACGCGCCAACTGCCATCCGCGTGGCGCTGCATGCCCTCGTCCCTCATCCCGATCTTGGTGGCAACCCGGACTGAAGCCTGGTTCTCGGGCTTGATGCAGGCAATGACCCGATGAAGACTGAGGACGCCAAGCCCATAGTTCAGCACCGTTTGGGCAGCCTCGGTGGCATAGCCTCTTCCCCACGCGTTCCGGACGAAGCGCCACCCGATTTCGATCTGCCCGCCGGCGCTTTCGGATGGCGTTAGAAGGATCCATCCGAGAAATCGGTCAGGCGCCTGATGGGCAGCAACAGACCAGTAGCCGAGCCCAGGGCCGTAATCGGCTTCGATCGAACGCCTGACGAAAGCCTCATGATCATCGGGGTCAAACCACGGCCCGGGTATGAACCTGGTCACTTCCGGATCACGGTTCATGTTCAGGCATGCCTCGAGATCATCCATTGTGCGGGGTCTCAGCACGAGGCGATTTGTCCTGAATGTGGGCAGGTCAGGCGTCTCCGTGTCCATCATGGGGTGGCACGCATGATGTGACGGTCCAAGTATCTGCTGATACGATCAGGAAGGATAGCCGGCAGCTGCCGCCCATGCGGCAGGATGAGACCCGCGTAACGTCCCCCGGCTGTGGCTGGCAGAGCGTGGAGATGATGAGGCATGTCTTGCGGAAAGTCGCTGGCGGACCCTACGGGAGTCGAACCCGTCTTTTCAGATTGAAAATCTGACGTCCTAACCGATAGACGAAGGGTCCGTGCGACGGGGCTGTTGATATAACCCTTCGCCGGCAACTGCAACCCCCCGCCTGTCGCTTCCCGTGGAAAAATCGCAAAAAATCCGCCGGGAGCTCCTTGCCGTGATCGATCGGAGTGGCCTCTCTCGCCGCGGCCGGTCAGAAGACCAGGACACCCGCATGGGCCGATCCGATGACGATCAGCGCCAGGGTAACAACGAGAGCAGTACCTACAGATAGCTTACGGGTGATGGTCATGAGACTTGCTCCATCCGTTAGCTGTTCACCGCACCGATGCCTCCTTTAGCAAAGAACAAAGGCAATTTTCTGTCCATTTAATTTTTGGTCATCTACCAGCTGCCGGTATTCGGCATGGATGCCCATGGTTCCTGCGCAGGCAGAGGCTCGCCTTTCTGCAGCAGCTCGATCGAAATATTGTCGGGCGAGCGAACGAAGGCCATGCGCCCGTCCCGCGGCGGCCGGTTAATGGTCACGCCGCCCTTCTGCAGTCGCTCGCATGCCTCGTAAATGTTGTCGACCTCGAACGCGAGATGACCGAAGTTCCGGCCGCCGCCATAGACTTCCGGATCCCAGTTATAGGTGAGCTCGATCTCGGCGCCGGAGGAATCGCCCGGCGCCCTGAGGAAGATCAACGTGTAGCGCCCCGCCTCGACCACATGGCGGCGCACTTCCTCGAGTCCCAGCTTGTTGCAGTAGAAGTCGAGCGACTGGTCGATGTCGCTGATCCGGACCATGGTGTGAAGAAATCGCACGGATATTTCCTCCTTGGTTCGCAGGTCTGAGGGGGATGGACTGCGTGCCCGTCGGATAAGCGGAGCCGCGGGCCGCTGCATGAATGAATGGGAAATTCACGCGTAGAGGACCGGCAAGTCAATCACCCTTCCCGCTTCCGGCCAAAGCTTTATCGCCACAGTCGCTGCCTGGTTCCGCTTCCGGGCGCTGCCGGTTGACCGTTTTTGGCTGTAGCTTGCAGGTCTCGCCACGCCAAGCGGGTTCGTTCCGCCCCGCCGGCGTTGCATAAAAACGGAACCCCTTTCTTTTTCGCGCCCTACAACCTTCGAGGACTATACAAGACCGCTCTGCTTGCTCCAAACTAGCCTTGATGATCAGGGGAGGCACGGTGATCGTCCCCAGTAATAACAATAAGTGGGTCAGGTCATGTGGTTGGGTATTGGAGGGCCTCATGTTGGAAAAGCAGCATGATGCTCCGTCTCCAAGCGACGCATATCTGAATAACTCTCCCAGCATATTAGCGAAGGCTTCGGGCTTAGGGGGGCCTTGCCACGTGGAACGAGTGCAGAAAGCTATTAACGCGACCGAGGACCATCAGTACGAGGTGATCCCCATTTCGGGTTTCGTCAAATGGTTCGACATGGTTCGCGGCTACGGGTTTGTGATCCCGGACAATGGCATGCCGGATGTCCTGCTGCATCTGAGCTGCCTGAAGCGAGACGGATATGGCGCTGTTCTTGAGGGCACCCGCGTCATCTGCGAGGCGGTGCAGCGTCAAAAGGGATTTCAGGCTCTGCGTGTTCTGGCTGTCGATACGACTACCGCAATCCAGCCGGCACCGCGGACGCCGCGGACCCATGTGACGGTGACGCCGACCAGTGACTGGCTGCCCGCCAAGGTGAAATGGTTCAACAGGGTGCGCGGCTTCGGCTTTTTAACTTTCAGTGATGGTTCTCCGGATATATTCGTGCACATGGAGACCTTGCGAAAGCACGAGATCAGCGAGCTGCATCCCGATCAGGAGGTACTGGTGCGCTTTGGTACCGGCCCCAAGGGGCTGATGGCAGCAGAGATCTCGTTGCCGAAGAAGAGCGAGGACTCGTCGGCATCATCCTGAGGCACACCATGCTTCCGCGTTCTCTGCTTTTCCTGCGGGCGGCCGCACTTGCTCTGGCCGTACTGGCAGTCTGCGTCACGTTGAGCGTCGCTCCTTCGACACAGGCCAATCAGGCAAAGCAGCAGACGCTCACCCTGGCGACTGATCACGGATTCACCTCGCTGACCGTCGAGGTGGCCGACACGCCCGAGACGCGGGAGCGCGGTCTCATGTACCGCACAGAACTTCCGGATAACAGGGGAATGCTATTCCTGTGGGAGAGGCCCACGGCCGTCACCATGTGGATGCGGAACACACCCCTGTCCCTGGACATGATCTTCATCCGCCCCTCGGGTGTAATCCACCGGATCGCCTCGAACACGGTTCCCTTCTCGGAAGCGCTGATTCCATCGCGCGGCGAAATACTCGGCGTGCTGGAAATCCGCGCCGGGCTCGCGCGACAGCTGGGCCTGCGCCCCGGCCACAAGATCTATCATCCCGCCTTCAAGGGGGAGGAATGACGCGCGCGCACCATCCCGCCTGACCAGGCGACGGCGCGATCTCCTCATTACTGGAACCAGCCGACCCCGGCGGCTTGGCGCCTCCCGGGGGCGTATCTCGTGGGCATATTCGCGTTGGCCCGCCCCTGCGAAAGCCGAGCGCCCCTCTGTCAGGCCCCAGCAGAAGTCGCAGCGATTGGCGCCGCCGGCATCCGCCGCCCGAGGCCATCAAACAGGTCGAGGCATCGCTCGAACCACTGGGCCACCGGATCCTCCGGTGAAAGCAGCGGCGTCCGGCAGATCACCCGCGGCCACTGCAGAGTTCCGGCCACGATGTAATCGGCATAGTCGGGCGAACTGCCGCCCAGCCATTGCTGCCTGACGAGCGTATCCCGAACCGGAGCAAGCAGCTTCCGCACCGCATCAACTCGCGTTGCGGGATCGGCTCCCGCCGCCTGTTCGAGCGCCATGCCGAGCCGCTTCTCCCGCGACTCCCGGAAATAGGCCCGGTCGGCGGGTCGAATGCGACTATGAATGTCGAGCACTGCCAGGGGCACGATCGCAGGCACCAGCACCTGATTGGCCCACACATCCAGCGCCCGATAGAGCCCCAATGCTTGCTGGCCGAAATTCCAGAGGCTTGCGCCCGGATATTTATCTTCAAGATAAAGCGCGATCGCCCAACTGTCGGACACGACGTGGCCATCGTCGTCAAGAATCGGCACCGTGCGATGCGGCGCCCCGACGGCCTGCGGGATCTCGAGAAAGCCCAGCCCCCGCATCTCCGCATCGAGTCGCTTGTGGGCGAGCGCGAAGCGGGTCCGCCAGCAATAGGGACTGAACCGGGCATCGTCCTCGGCGGCGAGCTCATAGAGTATACGCGCCATGGTCAGTCTCCCGCCGACGGTGTGTGGGGCAGGATCACCGCCTGGGCGCAGATGACCCGGCTGCCGTCGAAAGTAACCGACGGATTGCCATAGAGCAGATAGCCATCTTCCAGCGCTTTCGAGACCTTCTCGCAGAAGCTGCGGTCATCGGGGCCGGTAAGCAGGCGATAGCGCAGTTTTTCGCTCATGTGATTCTCCCGGAGACTAGGCGGTGATCGGAAAACGGAATCAGGGCTGCTGGGGAACGGCGACGCTCACGCCTTCCGCTCCCAGCGCCCGGCATTGTTCTGCTGCCAGTAGGTGACGTCATGGCCGGCGCTGCGCGCCCTCTTCCAGTCGTCCCGCGCCCGGGCAAGGGCAATCTCGTCCCGGCCATCGAAGATGTGGACCGCGCGCAGATAGGCGCTCACGTCGCCCATCACGGCGCCATCCACCAGAAAGCGGATCTGGCTGCCATTGGGGTTGTCCTCCCCCTCGGTGAGCCAGATCGGCTGCAATTCCGCATAGCCGTCCTCGCGGCTGCCATGGGGAAGAAAGGAGTCTTCATCGAAGCTCCACAGGTGCCGATTGAGCGCCTCGAGCCGTTCGGGCGAGCCGACCTGCACGACGGCTCGCCATCCCCGTTCAAGCGTTTTCATTAGCAGGACAGGCAGGACGTCTTCGAGACTGCGTCTTTCCAGATGGTAGAACAGGACTTCGGTCATCGTCCCCCGTCCCCGTCGCTCACTCGGCCGCGGCGCCCTCGTAGTGATCGGCGATCAGCTTGTTGAGCAGCCGCACACCCCAACCGGAGCCGAAATGCTGGCTGATCGGCGACTTGTTCGACGCCATGCCGGTGCCGGCAATGTCTAGATGCGCCCAGGGCACATTGTTGACGAAGCGCTGCAGAAACTGCGCCGCCGTGATGGCGCCGGCATCGCGTCCGCCGATATTGCGCATGTCAGCGAAATCGCTGTCGAGCAGCTTGTCATATTCGGCCGCCAGCGGCATCCGCCAGACCTTCTCGCCAGTCTCGTTGCCGGCGAGCGCGAGGCGGTTGGCAAGATCATCATTGTTCGAGAACAGCCCGGCATGGTCCTTACCAAGCGCGATGAGGATCGCGCCCGTCAGGGTTGCCAGATCGATCATGAATTTCGGCTTGAAGCGGTCCTGTGTGTACCAGAGGGCATCCGCCAGCACGAGTCGGCCCTCGGCGTCGGTATTCTGGATCTCGATGGTCTGGCCCGACATGGAGGTGAGGATATCGCCCGGACGATAGGCGCTGCCGTCAGGCATGTTCTCGACCAAGCCGATGACGCCGACTACGTTGACCTTGGCCTTGCGCGCCGCCAGCGCGTGCATCAGGCCGACCACGCAGGCGGAACCTGCCATGTCGCCTTTCATCTCATGCATGCCGGCGCCCGGCTTGATCGAGATGCCGCCGGTATCGAAGATGACGCCCTTGCCGACGATGGCGACCGGGGCATCGCCCTTCCTGCCGCCATTCCACTGCATGACGACCAGCTGGCTCTCGCGCGTTGACCCCTGCCCCACTGCTAGCAGGGCGCCCATGCCGAGGGCGTTCATGGCCTTCTCATCGAGGATCTCAACCTTGACGCCGAGCTCAGTCAGTTCCTCGACCCGCTTGGCATAGGCAGCCGGATAGAGCACGTTCGGCGGCTCGTTCACCAGATCCCGCGCCAGCATCACGCCCTCGGCAACGGCCTTCCAGGCGTTGAACGCTTCCTTGGCGCCACTGGCCGCGGACGTGACCAGGGTGAGCGACTTGACCGGCGGCTTTGCGTCCTTCTGATCCTTCTTGGTCTTGTACTTGTCGAAGCTGTAGTTGCGCAGCATGAAGCCCGAGGCGATCGCTGCAGCGGCATCAGCCTCGCTCACCCCATATTTGCCCTCGACAATGACGGTCACGTCCTTGGCCTTGCCATTGCCAAGCGCGCCGCGCACCACGCCCCCCACCCGTTCGAGCTCCCGCGCACTGATGTCGCCCTTGCCGAGGCCGGCGATGAGCACTCGGTCGACGTCAAGCCCGCCCGGAGCGAGGATGTCGCAGAGCGTCTCGCGCTTTCCCTCGAACTGGCTGGCCTTGATGGCCCGAGACAGCGCGTTTCCCGAGTCTGCATCCAACGACCCACCGATATCGCCGAGCCCTGCCCCCTCGTTCACAGTCAGGACGATGACATTGCCCGAGACCTTCCCGGGCTTGCTGAACTTTATCTTCATGTCGGCCAAATCCTGTGCATGTGGATCGTTTCGTCTTAAGGTCTAGCCACTTGTCCGGGGAAGTTCAACGCGCAGCGCTAGAGGACTTTCCCCGGATTGAGAATAGCCTTCGGATCGAGCGCCGCCTTGATCGCCCTCATGGCGGCAATTTCCTGCGGGCTTCGGGAATGGGACAACCAGGCGCGTTTGCTTAGGCCGATTCCGTGCTCCGCCGAGATCGATCCGCCCATATCCTTCACCAGCCCATAGACCAGCTCGTTTGCGGCAGGCTTGAGCGCCGCATCGGGCAAGCCCACCACCACATGGAGATTGCCGTCCGCCACGTGCCCGAAAATGTGCCATCCGAGAAAGTCCGGCAGCCGTTCTGGCAGCACCAGGCCGAGCGCCTCGCCGAAGGCCGCCATCTGGTTGATGGCGACTGAAATGTCGAAGCCGGCCATGGCAGGGAAGGCCTTGCTCTCCGCTTCGAAATCCTCGCGGATCCGCCAGAAGTCGGCCCGCTCGCGCCCGGACTGGGCCACGGCCGCATCAGCTGCGGCAAGCTCCTCCGGCAGCTCGAGCGCATCAGCAATGATTCCCTCGAAGAGCTCGCGGTCGCGCACCTCATCGAAGCCCTCTGCCTCACAGAGAACGTAATAGGGCAGCCCGCGCCTGACCGGTGGGCGGCAATACCCCTCCGCCGTGTTCATGTCATAGAAGGCCCGCCACATGACCTCGAAGGAGGATAGTGTACCGGCAAGATCCCGCGACAGTCGGTCGAGCAGATGGGTGACTCCGCTGAAGCTGTGGAACCCCAGGATCGCCGTCTCGACGGTCTTTGGCAGTGGCACCAGCCGCAGCCGCGCCCGGGTGATTATGCCGAGCGTTCCCTCCGACCCGATGAACAGCTGCTTGAGGTCATAGCCGGTATTATCCTTCGTATACGCCGTGAGGTGCTCGAGTACCGTGCCATCGGCCAGCACCACCTCGAGCCCGAGCACTTGCGCCCTGGCAGCGCCATAACGCAGGACTTGGATGCCCCCGGCATTCATGGCGAGTGCCCCGCCGATCTGCGCGCTGCCCCGGGCGCCGAAGTCGAGCCCGAAGCGGAGCCCTGCGGCAGCGGCCGCCTCCTGCACGCGCTGCACGATGGCCCCCGCCTCGACCACCACCGACCGGCTTGCCCGGTCGATCTCGCCGATCCGGTTCATCCGCTCGAGCGACAACAGGATGTCGGCGGGGCTCGCCTCGGTGCCGCGCACAAGATTCGTCCGACCGCCTTCGGGAACGACCGTCTGGCCCTGGGCATGGCACAGCGCCATGATCGCGCTTACTTCCGCCGTCGACTGTGGTCGCACCACAGCCATTGCGACTGTGGTATCCGTGTTCCACACGTCAGTGAGTCGCGAGACGAGCGCGTCGCCCGTGAGCACATTGGCCTCGCCGACGATGTCCCTCAGTGCGGCAACCAGTTTCTGTCTGTCCATGATGTTGTTCGCGGGCGTTTCAGTTCGCAACGCCCGCCTGCTCGAGCATGGCATGGAGCAGCACGTTCGCGCCTGCTTCGCAGGCCTCGGGTGACGAATATTCTGCCTCGTTGTGGCTGATGCCGTCCTTGGAGGTAACGAAGATCATCGTGGTCGGGCAGACGCGCGAGACATAGACGCTGTCATGCCCGGCGCCGGAGACCAGCCTCCGGGTCTTGAATCCGCAGGTCTCGGCCGCATTGGCGACCGAGGCGATGAGTTCTTCGGGGAAAGCTACCGGCGGCGAGTTCCAGATCCGGTCGACCACGATGTCCACATTGTGGACGCGGGCTGCGTCCTCTGCGGCTGCCCGATAGGCATTTTCCAGCCGGTCGAGGGCTGCATCTTCCGGATGGCGCAGGTCGATGGTGAAACGGACCGAGCCTGGTACCGTATTCCGCGAGCCGGGCAGCGCGTTGATCTCCCCGACGGTGAAGCGCGCCCACTCGCCTTCGGCTGCAGTGGCCTCGTAACAAAGGGCCAGCATCTGATGCAGGCCCCGCACCGGATCGCGCCGCTTGTCCATCGGCGTCGGACCAGCATGGACCTCGTCCCCGGTGATGGTCACCGTGAACCAGCGAATGCCCTGCACGCCAGTCACCACGCCCACCGGCAGATTCTCTGCTTCGAGGATCGGGCCCTGCTCGATATGCAGCTCGAAGCTCGCCTTCCAGTCACGCCCGCCCACGGGGAGATCGCCCTTGTAGCCGATACGCTCGAGCTCGTCGCCGAACCGGCATCCCTTGTGGTCGGTCGTGGCGTAGATGTCCTCCGTCTTGAACACGCCGGCATAGACGCCGGAGGACATCATGGCCGGGGCAAACCGGGCGCCCTCTTCATTCGTCCAATTGACGATCTCGATGGGATACTCGGTCTCGATGCCGGCGTCGTTGAGGGTGTCGACCACTTCCAGCGCTGCCAGTACGCCGAGCGCCCCGTCAAACTTGCCGCCGGTGGGCTGGCTGTCGAGATGCGAGCCGCTCATCACGGCGGGGCCGGATTTCCTGCCGGGTCTCCGGGCGAACATGTTGCCCATCGCGTCCACCTCGACGGTCATCCCTGCCTCGCGGCACCAGCGGGCGAACAGCTCACGGCCCAGTCGATCCTCATCCGAAAGGGTAAGCCGGCAGACGCCGCCCTTGGGCGTTGCGCCGATCTGTGCCAGTTCCATTAGACGGCTCCACAGCCGCTCCCCGTTCACCCTGAGATTCTTTCGGTCCATCCTACCAATTCCCGTAACTGCCTATGCGCGACCGGCTTCATGCGTTGACGCCAGGAATGTTCATGGGATGCCGCCTGCGCCGCCCCCTGTCCAGAGGCAAGGCTAGCCGATGGATCAGCGCTTGCGACAAAAATCTCGTGCCTTCCCACCATATTCCTGCGCAGGTCACCCACCATGCTGCGGCAGGCCACCATGCTGCGGCAGGCCATCATGCTGCGGCAGGCCCATCATGCCCCTTTGCCAGCAACGCCGCCCGGCGCCCCCTGCACCAGATGCTGCCCCAGAAGCGGCAGAAACTAACGGATTATTTTCCTTAATATGCCATGTTGGGCTTGACAGTGACTTGTCCCCAGCCTGCCGATTGATTTCTCTGGTCTTTCAGGTCTGCGGCGCGCTAAAAGGAACTGTGCTCCGATGGGAAGGAGCGCGCTGCGTTAGGGGAGTTCTATCAACGGCATTCCGGATTTCCCCGGAGCCCGGCGGGCACGGAGGGCGATGTCCCGGAATGATGTGAACGGACAGCTCTGGTGTGAAGCGAGGGGATGGCTAGCAGAGGGGAAAAGCGCTGATGGCTCGCGCCGATCGGAAAGATCGTGCCAAAGCCTGGGCCCGGTCGACATATCCGGTTGCCCATGCGTGCTCTTTTGCGCTCGCGGCTGCGATTCTCGCCTCGACTGCCCTGCTCTCTGCCGGCCGTGCGCAGGTACTCGATCAGGGGCCCGTCCTGCCCGCCGACGTAACCGACGTCCGCAACATTTTCGGCAAGGACGATCAGATCACCCTGCAGGGCATGACCCGCAAGATCGGCAAGCCTGTCCGCCCCGAGCTCAAGGACCTGCCGGCTGGCACCCCTGTCGACGTGATTTCCGACCGCATCGTCTATGATCGCAATACGGGCATTGCCACCGCGATCGGCGATGTCCAGCTGACCTACGGCCCCTATGTCCTCAACGCCACCAAGGTCGTCTACGACCCCAAACGTGACCGCCTGCAGGCCAATGGCAGCGTTGTGGTTCGCGAGCCAAGCGGAAACGTGTTGGTGGCCGAAACCGTCGAGCTTGAGAAGCGGCTGCGCGACGGTTTCGCCCGTTACCTGAAGCTCCTGCTCACCAACAAGTCGACCATCACGGCCGAATATGCCGAGCGCCGCGACGGCAACATCACCGTTTACGAGCGCACGGCCTACACGGCCTGTCAGGACTGCACCATGGCCAATGGCCAGCCGGTCTGGCAGATCAAGGCCGAGCAGTCGATCCACAACGAGAACACCCACATCATCACCCACAAGGGTGCGGAATTCGAGCTCTTCGGCCTGTCGATCGGCCCCCTGCCCTTTGACATCTCCATGGCCGATCCGCTGCTCGAACGGAAGTCGGGCTTCCTTACGCCACGGGTAATCTCCTCGCGCGACATTGGGGTCGGCGTCGAGATCCCCTACTACTGGGCGCTCGCACCCGACTATGACCTGACGCTCCTGCCGGCGCTCACCACGAAGCAGGGCCTCCTTGCCCGCGCCCAGTGGCGCCAGCGCCTGGCCAACGGCGAATATTACGTCGACGGCGCCGGCATCTATCAGCTGGACAAGGACATTCCCGCGCCGGGTGACCGTCGCTTCCGCGGCTTCATTCGTTCTGAAGGCCGTTTCGAGCTGAACCAGAACTGGCACTGGGGCTGGGACGTCACCGCCACCAGCGACCAGACCTTCATGCGCCGCTATGACATTGACAAGCGCACCGATCTGGTCAGCCAGCTCTATATGGAAGGCATCGACGACCGGAACTATTTCCGTTCGACGCTCTACAATTTCCAGGGCCTGCTGAAGACGGACAAGAAGCGCTTCACGCCCTATCTCGTTCCGCAGATCCTGCACGAATATACCTATGACGAGCCCGTCCTCGGCGGGCAGGTCAGCATCGACACCAACTTCTACAGCCTGCACCGGAAGGATCCGACAATCCCCTTCCCGACGGTGTACGAGGCCCAGGATGCGACCCGCGTCGTTTCCGAGCTCGAATGGCGCCGGCGTCTGGTGACCCATGGTGGCCTGGTGGCGACACCCTTCGCCGTGATGCGGGCCGATGCCACCACCGTGCGCAATCTGCCCAGTCCGAATGTGCCATCCGGTCTCTACAAGGATGAGACAACGGGGCGTCTGCTGCCGACCGCCGGCCTCGACCTGCGCATGCCCTTTATCCGCACCGACAGCTTCGCGCAGCATGTCGTGACGCCCGTGGTGCAGATCATCACCTCGTCCAACGAGACCAAGGCAAACCGTTTCTCCAACGAGGATGCGGTCACGGTCAATCTGGACCACACCAACATCTTCCTGAGCGACCGCTTCACCGGCAAAGATCGCTTCGAGGGTGGCACCCGCGCCAATATCGGCGCGACTTACAGCATGCTGCTGCCGGAAGGCGGCTGGCTGAAGACTACCCTCGGCCAGAGCTTCCATCTGGCTGGCCGCAACAGCTTTGCCCCCGGTTCCGGCCTCAATGGCGACTCCTCGGACGTGATCGCCGCGATCCAGATGCAGCCCAATGAGCACATCGCGGCGACCTATGTGGCGCGCTTCGACGACAAGTCGATGGAGATGAATGCGCAGGAACTCGGCATCGCAGCCAGTTACGAGCGCCTCACTGCCGCCTTAAACTATTCTGATGTTCTGGCTGCACCGCGCTATGGCCGCCCTGCTGACGTCGAGCAGATCTGGGCGTCCGGCTCGGTCAATGTCTGGGAGAACTGGCGCGTATTCGGCGGCTTCCGTTACGACATCACCAATGATCGCCAGGTGCGCAACGTCATCGGCATCGGCTGGGATTGCGACTGCATGTCGGTCAGCCTCGCCTATGCCGAGGATTTTACCCGCGATCGTGATGTAGATCAGGAACGTTCGGTTATATTGTCTGTATCCTTCCGGACTCTCGGGGCGGTAAAGGCGAGCATCGGCATCGACTGACCGGCATTGTGAACTGGCGATCGATACGGCCCGCCCTTCTGGTCGTTATAGACAATTGGATGCGTTATCTGTGATTACGGCTTCTCGAACTCGAAACGGAATGCGCTCCGGCAAGAAGGCTGGCTGGGCCGCTCGCTTCCTCGCAACGGCGGCTCTTGGTGCCTGTCTCAGCCTCACCCTGCTGCCCTCCATCTCTGTGGAGGCCTTTGCCCAGCAGGGGGTGGTGGTCACGGTGAATGATCGTCCGATCACCAATTACGACATCGACCAGCGCATCCGCATGAATCAGATCATCGGCTTCGGCTCCCGCGCCCAGGGCCAGGCCCTGCGCAAGGAGACGCTCAACGAGCTGATCGACGAGGTGCTCAAGGTTCAGGAGGCCAAGCGCATCAAGGTCAATGTCAGCGCGGCTGACGTCGATGAGACACTCAAGAACATGGCGAGCCGCAGCGGCGAAACAGTCGCCGCCTGGGAAGCGAAGCTCAAGAAGGCTGGCATCTCCATGCAGTCCCTGAGACAGCGGATCGAGGCCAATCTGGCTTGGAACCGCATCATCGCGGCCAAGTACAACATCAACACCAATATCGAGTCGGCGCTTGTCGATCAGCGGCTGAAGGCGATCAAGTCCGATCCCTCACGCCAGCCGCGCACGCTCTATCTGCTTCAGGAAATCCGTCTGCCGGTTGAAAATCCGGGCGACGATCAGCTGCTCTATGCCCGTTTCGTCGAGGCCCAGCAGATCCTGCAGCGCTACAAGGGCTGCAACAGCGCCAAGGAAGCAACCCGCGGTGTGTTCAACGTTCAGGTTCGCCCGCCGGTCCCGGTGCAGCCCGAGGCCCTGCCGCCGCAGCTCAAGTCTGCGCTCGATAAACTTGGCCCCAACAAGCTGCTCGGCCCCAGCCGCGCTCAGGAGGGCATTCAGCTGATCGGCTTCTGCGGCAAGCAGCAGATCGCTCCGCCGGAAGTCACCCGCGATCAGGTCGAAAACATGCTGCTTAACGAGCGCATTGGGCTCTATACTGAGCGTTACGTGCGCGAGCTGCGCCGCAGTTCATTCATCGACTACAAGGACAAGTCCTACAGCCAGTGACAGACGGCAGCCAGGACATGGGGCAGGATGCGGAGAAAGCTCCCTCGCAGGTCATCGCTCTGACGATCGGTGAACCTGCAGGTATTGGCCCCGACATAGCCCTCGCCGCCTGGCAGCGGCGCCGTCCCGATCGTCATCTGCCCTTTGTGCTCCTGGGCCAGGTCGTACTCCTCGAAGATCGCGCCCGGGCCCTGGGCCTCTCCATTCCCATGGCGGAGATTTCCAGGATCGAGGAAGGTGCCGAGGTCTTCGAGCATCAGCTCCCGGTCCTGCCCGTAGGTGAACCCCAGCCGGTGATTGCCGGCCAGCCGTCGCCTGCAACCGCGCCGCTGGTGATCGAGGCGATAACCCGCGCAGTCGATCTCACCCTTGCAGGTGCCGCCGCCGCGGTGGTCACCAATCCAATCGCCAAGCACGTGCTGTACGAGGCAGGCTTCACCCATCCGGGCCACACCGAGTTTCTCGAAATGCTGGCCCGCAAGCGGGGGCTTCCTGCCCATGCCGTGATGATGCTGACGGCGCCCGGCCTGCGCACGGTCCCGCTCACCATCCACATTCCGCTCAAGGCCGTGCCGCAGAAGCTGACCCATGATCTGATCGTCGAGCAGGCACGGGTCGTGGCCGACGATCTCAAGCGCTATTTCGGGCTTGCCTCACCCCGGCTGGCCTTCTGTGGTCTCAACCCCCATGCCGGCGAGAATGGCACCATCGGCCTTGAGGAGCGGGAAATCATCGTCCCGGCGATCGAGACGCTGCGCGCCGAGGGTTATGTGGCAGTCGGGCCGCTGCCGGCCGATACCATGTTCCATGACGAAGCGCGCGCCAGCTATGACGTGGCCTTCGGCATGTATCACGACCAGGCCCTGATCCCGGTGAAGATGCTTGGCTTCCATGACGGCGTGAACTGCACCCTGGGCCTGCCCTTCATCCGCACCTCGCCCGACCACGGCACGGCCTTCAGCCTGGCGGGCACCGGCCGCGCCAATCCGTCGAGCCTGATCGCAGCGCTCAACCTTGCATCCCAGATGGCGGCACAAAGATCGTGACAGCCCTCGACGCCCTGCCCCCCTTGCGTGACGTGATTGCACGCCATGGCCTTGCCGCGCGCAAGAGCCTGGGCCAGAATTTCCTCCTCGACCTCAATCTCACCCGGCGCATTGCCCGATCGGCCGGATCCCTCGCCGATCACACCATTGTCGAAGTGGGCCCCGGACCGGGAGGACTCACCCGCGCCCTGCTCATGGAAGGCGCCCGTCGGGTGGTGGCCATAGAGCGCGATGAACGCTGCCTGCCAGCCTTGGCCGAGATCGAGGCCGCAGCGCCCGGGCGCCTTACCGTGATCCATGGCGACGCCCTTGAGGTCAACATGGCCGCCCTGGTCGACGGGCCTGCGCGCGTTGTCGCCAACCTGCCCTACAATGTCGCGACGCCCCTGCTGGTGAACTGGCTCGAGACCGATCCATGGCCGCCCTGGTTTTCATCCCTTACCCTCATGTTTCAGCGGGAAGTGGCCGAACGCATCGTCGCCGAGCCGGGCAGCAAGGACTATGGCCGACTGGGTGTGCTCGCCCAATGGCGCACCGAGCCCGACATCCTGTTCGATATCGGCCCCAAGGCCTTCACGCCGCCGCCCAAGGTGACATCCAGCGTTGTCCATCTGATCCCGCGCGTGCAGCCCATCGCCTGTGAGCTTAGGCTCCTGGAACGCCTGACCGCCGCAGCCTTCGGCCAGCGCCGGAAGATGCTGCGGTCGAGCCTGCAATCCCTCGGCGTTCCGGCAGCCGAGCTTCTCGCCGCAGCCGGAATCGAGCCGACCGAACGTGCCGAGCGGCTGACGGTTGACCAGTTTTGCGCGCTCGCCCGCATGCTGGCGGAGATGCAGGTGCCGACTTAAGGAGACGGCGTATCATTGAGGCCAGGAAGCGTCTTGAGGTGCGGATGAACCTTGCATGTGATTGACACCCGGCGCCCCGCGTGCCGGGTTTTCTTTTGCTTCTGCCCCTTTCTGCTTCCGGTGCCGGTTCTGGAAAAGCATCCGCCACTCCATTCCGTCCGCGGAACGGGAGCGCGACTGGCGGCAGGCCACGGAGAAAGCTCAAAGTTTGCCGGCTGACGGCGCCAGGACGAGTCGGATCAGCCGCCATCTGATGCCCAGCCGCCATGATCGATTCCAGCATCTCCTGTATTGGCGCTGGCGCAATTGCGGCAGAACGGCCGGCAAATTCCTTTCGTGAAGAGACGAAATCAGAATCCCATTGACATGAGGCGGCACACATTCTCTACTGTTTCTAATAATAAAATACTGTTTCAATATTTGAAACAACTTGGGAAACACTGGGAATGGACGCTGTCACGACCGCCCCCGCACACTCCGTTACTGCCGCCGCGCCTCCCGCCTCCCGCGCCACATCGGGCACGGGCACGCTGGATCTCGCGCTGCGCATCATCGAATTTCTGAGCCATCAGGCGCAACCCATTGCCCTGACGGCCATTGCGCGCCATTTCGACGCCAACAAGGCGACCGTCTACCGGCACCTGCAGACCCTCATCCAGCACGGTTTCGCCCGCCAGGACCCGAGTACCGGCCGCTATGAGGTCGGCATCAAGCTGGTCATGCTCGGTGAGACAGCGCGCAACCGTTTCGACGTGGTGCGCGCCGCTCGCGACGAGCTGATAAGGCTGCGCGACATCTCCGGCCAGGCGGTGACCATCTGCTCGCTGATCGACAACGAAGTCGTCGTTCTTGAATTGCTTCAGGGCCATGCGGTGATCGAGTTCGGCATGCGTCCCGGCACCCGGATGCAGAGCCATGCCAGCGCCCATGGCAAGATCTGGCTGGCCTTCGGTCCGGAGGAATTCTATCGGCGGAGCCTCGAGCGGGATCGCGAAGCGCTCACCCCCCAGACACTCATCGACCGTGAACTCCTTGCCGACGAGATCCGCGCCGTGCGCAGTCGCCATTGGTCGACAGCACCGGATCAGGTCGTTACCGGCGTCAACGCCCTGGCCGCGCCCATCTTCGATCATCGGGGCGAGTTGGCCGGGTCGCTCGCCATTGTGGGTTTCACCCAGTTCATCCCTGCAGAGCCCGACGAGCGTCAGGTCGACGCCGTGGTCGAAACGGCCCGGCGGATCTCGCGCGCCCTCGGTTGGAGGCCAGAATGACCTACTCACTGGCCGTCGACATCGGCGGCACCTTTACCGATATCACCCTTCGCAACGACGACGGCCGTCTGGTCGTCGACAAGACCCTGACCACTCACAATGACCTGCTCGAAGGCTTTTTCCGTGGCGTGAACCAGGTGCTCGCCAAGGCCGAGCTGACGCCGGAAGAGGTCGACGGCGTCGTCGTCCATGCCACCACCGTGGTCACCAATGCCCTTATCGAGCGCAAGGGCCAGCCAACTGCCCTTGTGACCACGGAAGGGTTCCGCGATGTGCTGCTGATCCGCAATGAACATCGCTATGAGATGTACGATCCGCAGATCGAGTTTCCCGAGCCGCTGGTGCCCCGGCACCTGACCTTCGGCCTCCGGGAGCGGGTGACGGCCGATGGCACTGTTCTGGTCAAACCTACCCCTGAGGACATCGACGCCCTGTGCCAGTCCATCGCGAAGTCCGGCGCCAGGGCGGTTGCCATCTGCTTCCTGAACAGTTTCGCTAATCCGGCCAATGAACGCCTGGTGGCGCAGGAGCTTACCAGTCGCTACCCGGATCTCTTCGTCTGCATATCGTCAGACGTGGCGCCACAGATCCGCGAGTATCACCGCGCCTCGACCGCCAGCGTCAATGCCTATGCCATGCCGATCTCGAAGCCCTATCTCGAACGGCTGACCGAGCGGCTGGGCCGCGAGGGCTTCACCAACACCCCCCTGATCATGCTGTCCTCCGGCGGCGTGGTCAGCGCCGAGACAGCCGGCCGCCATCCGGTCCGCATGATCGAAAGCGGCCCTGCGGCGGGCGCCCTCGCTGCCTGCCATTATGCCGAGGTTCTGGGGCTTGATCGCCTGATGTCCTTCGACATGGGGGGCACCACTGCCAAGGCCTGCCTGATCGAGGAGCGCACCCCCCTGGTCACCGGCCTGTTCGAGGTCGACCGCCGCTATCGCTTCAAGGAAGGCTCGGGCCTGCCGGTGATCGTGCCGTCGATCGACATGATCGAGATCGGGGCTGGGGGCGGATCAATTGCCCATGTAGACAGTCTCGGCCTTCTCAAGGTCGGCCCCCACAGCGCCGGCTCCGACCCCGGCCCTGCCTGCTACGGGCGCGGCGGGCGCAACGCCACTGTCACCGATGCCGATCTCATTCTCGGCCTCTTGGACGCCGACAATTTCCTCGGCGGTGACATGAAGCTTGACCTTGCCGCCGCCGCAAGCGCCATGGATGCCTTGGCCGCCGAACTCAAGCTCAGCCGGACGGAAACCGCTCGCGGCATCTTCCGCGTCGTGACCGAAGCCATGGCCGCGGCCACCCGCACCCACGCGACCGATCGCGGCGTGGATTACCGTGGCCTTCCCCTCTTTGCCTTCGGCGGCGCAGGACCGGTGCATGCCTGCGCGGTAGCCTCACTCCTGCAGAGTGACTGCGTGATCATTCCCCCGCAATCGAGCGTACTGTCGGCCTTCGGGACACTGGTGACCCCGGTGAGGCTGGATCTGGTCCGCAGCGATCTCACGCCGCTCGCAGACATCAACTGGGCGCGGGTAGACCAGGTTCTCGGCCAGATGGTCGAGGAGGCCGTCGCCGCCCTGGAGCAGGCAGGCTGCCGGCGGGAAGAGGTCACTACCGTCTTCGGCGCCGATCTGCGCTATGTCGGCCAGCAGAACGAGGTGACCATCACCTTCGAGGCCGATCCGCGAGAGGCCCGCGATCCAGATGCCATCTCCCGCCAGTTCGCCGCGGCCTATCACGCCCTCTACGGCGTCAATCCCAGCCATGTGCCCGTGGAACTGGTGACCTGGCGGCTTACCGCCCGCGGCCCTGCCATACCTTTTCATGCCACCAGCAACCTGCCCGCGGTGCCGGCGCAGCCCAAGGGGCACCGCCGCGTCGATGCCTGGCAGGATGGCGGCACCTGTCCGGTTTATGACCGGTCGGCGCTCGCGGTCCAGCAGCAGATCATCGGTCCCGCCATCATCGAAGAGCGCGAGACCACCACGGTAATCCCGCCAGACTGGACCGCGACGATCGATGTCCATGGCTGCATCATTGCCAGAGGAAACTGAATATGGACGGTGTGGAACTCGAAATCCTGTGGTCCAACCTGATCGGCATCGTGACCGAGCGGGCCAAGGCCCTGCAGCGCATCGCCTTCAGTCCGATCGTGCGCGAGGCGGGCGACCTCGCATGCGCGCTGTTCGACCGCCGCGGCCGCATGGTCGCCCAGGCCAATACCGGCACGCCCGGCCACATCAATTCCCTCGCCTTCGCCGGCAAGCATCTTGCGCGCATCTTCGCCAACAACGTGGCACCTGGTGACGTGCTCATCACCAATGATCCCTGGCTCTCGGCAGGACATTTCTTCGACATCACCACCCTGACGCCGATCTTCGATGGGGATAACCTCATCGCCTATGTCGGCTCGACCATCCACCATACCGATATCGGTGGCTACGGCATCGGCGCCGGCGCCCGCGACGTTCATGAGGAAGGCCTGTGGATTCCGCCGCTCAAGCTCTATGAGCGCGGTGAACCCAATCCCGTGCTGCACGCGATGATCCGCAGCAATGTGCGTGCGCCGGATGCCGTCTTCGGCGATCTTGCGGCCCAGGTCTCGTCAGGCAGATCGGCGGCGGAGCATCTCATCGCCATGTGCCGCCGCTATGGCCTTGCCGATATCGAGACCTTGTCGGACGAGATCATCTCCCGCTCGGAACAGGCAACCCGCGATGCCATCCGCAAGCTCAAGGGCGGCACCTATCACGGCGAAAGCCGCTTCGACGTGCCAGGCGGCGAGATCATCACGCTCAAGACGGCGGTGACCGTCGATGCCGACAAGGGCGAGATCACCGTCGACTTTACCGGCTCATCCGACCAGACGACCACCGGCATCAACGTTGTACTCAACTACACCCATGCCTACTCGACCTTCGCGGTCAGGAGCTGCCTCAACCCGGAACTGCCGAACAATACCGGCTCGCTGGCCCCCATCAATGTGGTGGCGCCGGAAGGCTCGATCGTGAATTGCCGCTACCCGGCGCCGGTCAATGCCCGTCACGTGGTCGGCATGTATGTACCCATGCCGATCCTCAAGGCGCTCTACCATGTCATGCCCGACCGAGTACTGGCAGAAGGATCAGGCGCTGTCTGGACCATCCAGATCCAGGGCAAACGGGCAGACGGCCGCGAATTCACATCCTCGATGTTCAATTATTCCGGCGGCATGGGCGCCCGCGCCGGCAAGCCCGGTCCCAGCGCCACCTGCTATCCGACGGGTGTCGCCGCCGTGCCGATCGAGATCCTCGAAGCGGCAATGCCCATCCTGTTCGAGCGCAAGGAATTGCGCGATGGTTCGGGGGGCGCGGGGTTGCAGCCTGGCGGTGATGGCCAGATCATCGCCTTTCGCATGATGACGAAGGACGAGTGGCTGCTGAATGCGGTGCCGAGCCGGATGCATGACGGCCCGGAGGGTATTGGCGGCGGGATGCCGGGGGCGCCTGGCGCATTCCGGATCAACGGCCGCGATGTAAGCGTAGCGCGTAAGCTCACCATGCAACCAGACGACACCGTCGTGCTCGAGACACCGGGCGGCGGTGGTTACGGCACCCCGGCCACCATGGTCGCGGCAGCCGAATAACAAGACAGAACGGGAGGAAGAGGCATGAGCACGAAAAGCGCGATCGGAAAATCCCTATTGGCCGGTCTCGCCGTCCTGTCGATGACGGTGGCGGCCCGCGCCGAGGACAATTTCAAGATTGGCATCTCCGCAGGCCTCACCGGCTATGCCGCAACCGTCGACCGCGCCTGGTCCGACGGTGTGAAGACGGCGGCCGAGGTGATCAACGAGAAGGGCGGCATCAAGGGCCGCAAGCTCGAGGTCATTGTCGAGGATAACCGCTCCGAACCCCAGGAGGCGGTGACCGTCTACCGCAAGATGATCTCATCCGACAAGGTCAACATCTTCCTGTCGGGCTGTGTCTCGGCCGGCAACATGGCGGCAGCCCCCCAGGCGGTCCGCGCGGAGATCCCGCTGGTCCTGTGCTCGATCCTGCCCAAGACCGAGTCGGACGTGAAATGGTCCTTCTCTACCCTGCCCCCGGCGCGTTTCGAGGTTGAAACCCGCCTGCAATATCTGAAGGACAAGACCGATATCCGCAAGGTGGGTGTCCTGCATGACCCCTCTCCTTACGCCAATCTGCAGAAGGACGTGGCGGTCAAGATCGCCAAGGATTATGGCATCGAGCTGGTTGGGATCGAGCAGTACAAGACCAATGACGCCGATCTCAGCGTGATGATCTCGAAGATGGCCTCCGCCGGCGCCGGCGCAATCCTCAAGATTGGTCTCGGCGGCACCACCCTCACGGCGGCCAAGAACATCAAGCAGCTCGGGCTCGACATGCTGTTGCTGACGAGCCTGGAGGATCTTGAGGTCTTCCGTCCGGTGGCGGAAGTGCTGGGCGACAAGTTCTTCTTCGTGGCATCGCCCTCGCAGGTCTATGAAGCACTTCCTGACAGCCCGCTCAAGCAGGCGATCGGCGAGTTCCTAACGCCCTGGAAGAAGGCCCATGGCGACCGTGATCCGAACTGGGCCAGCCGTGGCTGGGACGCGGTGATGCTGACAGTGGCCGCAATCGAGAAGGGCGACTCCTTCGAGGGCAAGTCGATCCGCGACAATCTCGAGCAGATCTCGGGCTATCAGGGGACCACGGGCATCTACAACTTCTCGCCCGAGAACCACCAGGGCATCACTCAGAACCCGTTTGTCCTTGGCCAGATCATCGACGGCAAGGTCAGGGTTGTCGATTGATGCCTGGGACCGCGCATTCCGGCGGGGTCATGGAGACGCGCGGCCTCTCTGCCCGTTACGGGCATGTGGAGGCCCTGCGCCCCTGTGACCTTCACGTGGGCGAGGGCGAGCTTGTTGCCGTCCTCGGCCCCAACGGCGCCGGCAAGTCGACGCTTATGCGGGCCATTCTCGGGCTTGTTCCGAACCAGGGCGAAGTCCTGTTCCGGGGCGAGCCCCTGCCCCGCACGGATCCGGTTGCGGTCGCGAGCCGCGGCGTCGTGCTGGTGCCTGAGGGGCGCGGCATCTTCGGCCCCATGACGGTTGCGGAAAATCTCGAGCTTGGCGCATACCGCCTGGGCGACCGCCAGGAATTCGAGCGCCGGCAGACCCGGGTACTGGAGCTCTTTCCCCGGCTGAAGGAGCGTTTCTCCCAGGTTGCCGGGTCACTGTCGGGCGGCGAGCAGCAGATGCTCGCCCTCGGCCGCGCCCTCATGTCGGACCCTAAGATCCTCCTGTTGGACGAGCCATCCCTGGGGCTTGCCCCGCGGGTCATTGCCGAAATCCTCGAAACCCTCGGGCATCTCAACCGCTCGGGTCTTCCGGTGCTGCTGGTCGAGCAGAAGGCACCCCTCGCCCTTGAGCTCGCCAACCGCGCCTATCTTCTGTCCACGGGCCGCGTCGTGGCCGAAATCGACCCTCGGGAGATCACATCCCATGACGACCTTGCCCGCTACTACTTCCAGTGACAGCCGGCACTATGCCGGACTCCTCGTTCCCTGGGCGGTCGCCGCGGCTGCCCTGATCTATGCCTACAATGCCGGTGGCTACATCATTTCAGTCGCCAATTTTGCGCTGATCTACGCCATCTTCGTGACCGGTCTCAACATCTTCATGGGTTTCGCCGGACAGGTTTCCTTCGGCCAGAACGCCTTTGCCGGCATCAGCGGCTACATGTCGGCGGTCCTCACGACCACCTATGGCTGGCCGCCGCTCGCCGGCGTGGCGGCAGGCGTCGTGGGAGCGATGCTCGCCGCTGCAATTCTCGGCTATCCGACCCTGCGGCTTAAGGGCCATTACCTTGCCATGGCAACCCTGGCCCTGGGGCTGATCGTCTATGAGGTGGCGGTCGAATGGGACAGCGTGACCGCGGGCTATATGGGCATTTCCGGGATTCCGCCCCTGGGTGTCGGCGGCTTCGAGGTCTACAGCGATCAGGCCATGTTGATCATGCTGGCGACACTCGCCGCCCTCGGCGCGCTCGCCGCCGCCGGCATCCGCAATTCCCGCATCGGCCGGGCCTTCGTGGCAATCGCCGGCAGCGAGGAGGCGGCCCGGGCGCTCGGCATCAATGTCTCCCGTTACAAGCTTGCCGCCTTCGTGATCTCGGCCGTATACGCCGCCATTGCCGGATCCCTGTTCGTCCATGTGGTGGGCTTCGTGAGCCCCGAGGTCTTCGGCCTGCACATGGTGGTGCTCGCCTTCACCATGCTTTATGTGGGCGGCATCGGCACGGTCCTGGGCCCCGTCATCGGTGCGATCATCATCACCGCCCTGCCCGAGGTCATCCGCGACTTCAAGGACTATCAGGATCTCGCCTATGGCGCGGTCCTCATCCTCATCCTGATCTACATGCCGCGCGGGCTCGCAAGCCTGCCTGAGCTCTGGCGCCAGTGGCGGGATGACAGCAGGCGGAGGGCGTCCTGATGAGTCTCCTGCGCCTTGAACACCTGACCCGGCGCTTCGGCGGCCTCACCGCCGTCGACAATGTCAGCCTGACCGTCGAGCCGGGCGGGGTTACCGCCATCATCGGCCCGAATGGCGCTGGCAAGACCACCTTGTTCAACCTGATTTCCGGTGCCATCGCCCCGACCGAAGGCCGGGTCTTCCTGGATGACAGGGAGATTACCGGCAAGCCGCCGGAGCAGATCGCCGCCCTCGGTCTCGTGCGCACCTTTCAGCTCGTGCAGCTCTTCCGAGACCTGACCGTGCTCGAGAACGTGAAGGTCGGAACCCACCTCCACACGCGCGGCGGGCTCATCTCCGCCCTGTTCCGCACGGCGGGCGCGCGCCGCGAAGAGCAGAAGGTCGAGGAGCGCGCCCTTGAACTCCTCGAATTCGTGGGCCTTGCCTCCCATGCCGAGACCCGAGCCGCCGTCCTGCCCTATGGCCAGCAGCGTCTGCTGGAGATCGCCCGGGCGCTGGCTGCCCGGCCCAGGCTCCTCGCCCTGGATGAGCCGGCCGCCGGTCTCAACACCGAAGAAAGCCGCGGCCTCAGCGCCATGATCCGTCGCGTCGCCGACCAGGGCATCAAGGTCCTGCTGATCGAGCATGACATGAACCTCGTGATGAACACCGCCGACCAGATCGCGGTGCTCGACTTCGGCCGCCATATCGCCACCGGCACGCCGGACGAGATCCGAAAGGATCCGGCCGTGCTCAGGGCCTATCTCGGCGAGAAGGAAGCTTCCCATGCCTGATTTCGCCTTCCTCGCCCAGGCCATTGTCAGCGGGATCAGCACCGGCTGCATCTACGGCCTCATCGGCATCGGCTTCTGCGTGATCTACAATGCGAGCGGCATCGTGAACTTCGCGCAAGGGGCTTTCGTGATGCTCGGTGGCATGGTCACCTACACGCTGTTCACCGCCTGGGGCCTGCCGCTCCTGCTGGCGGCGATCCTGACCATCATCGTCGTGGCCCTGGCGGGCGTGGTCCTCGAACGGGTGGTGGTGCGCCCTCTGTGGAACCGGAACGCGACGATCTTCGTCATGATCCTCGCAACCCTGGCCGCCCAGATCGTGGTCGAGCGCGCAACCCTCATCGCCGTCGGCGACCAGCCCAAGACCCTGCCGGTGTTCACCGACCTGCCGCCGATCCGTCTCGGCAGCATCGCCATCGGCTACCAGATCATCTGGATCATCGGCGCCTCGCTCGCGATCATTGCCGGGCTTGGCCTGTTCTTCAGATCGACCAAGGTCGGCAAGGCCATGCGCGCCTGCGCCATCAACCGCGAGGCCGCCATGTTGCTCGGCATCCCGGTCTCGCGCATGCTTGCCCTGTCCTTCGCACTGAGCGCCGCCCTCGGCGCGATCGCCGGGATCCTGATCACGCCGACCCAGTACACGGCCTTCAATGTCGGGGTTCCTTTCGCCATATCGGGCTTCATCGCCGCCATTGTCGGCGGCTTCGGCAAGCCCTTCGGCGCCTTTCTCGGCGGCATCATGCTGGGTCTCGCCCAGGCGATTGCGGTGGTCTTCCTCGACGCCGGTCTCAAGAATGTCGCGGCGCTCACCGTGCTGCTGCTGTTCCTGTTCATCCGTCCCGGCGGGCTGCTGGGCGCCGTCAAGTGAGGTACTGCCATGGAACTTCATGCCATCAACTGGAACGACATCCCCTGGACACCGGTGCGCCCCGGAGTCGATCGCAAGACCTTCCACGGCGAGGGCGCAACCGTCACCCTGCACCGCCTTATGCCGGGCCACGAGCCCAAGCCGCATTCCCATCCCAATGAGCAGATTGCCTATATCCTTGCCGGCACCATCAAGTTCTTCGTTGGTGACAAGGAACATGTGTTGAAGCCCGGCGGCCTTCTCGTGGTTCCGCCCAATGTGGTCCATTGGGGCGAGGTGATCGGCGACGAGCCCGTGCTCAATTTCGACGTATTCACGCCGAAACGGCCGGAATATACATGAGACAACATTAGGGATATCGACGCGCAGGGAGCAGGCTTTTCCATGAATATTGCGCTGTGGCTTGAACGGCTCGGAAAGTCTTCCCCCGAGCTTCTGGCGGTTGCCCACGGAACCCGCGCCCTTTGGACCTATGGCGAGCTTGCGACCCACGTGTCGCAGATCGCCCGTGGCCTCATCGAGCAGCATCGCCTCGCCCCGGGCGATCGGGTTGCCATCATCGCCAAGAACTGCCCGGAGATCATCGAGATTCTCTACGGCATCTGGGCGGCCGGCCTCGTGGCTGTGCCCTGCAATGCCAAGCTGCACGGCGCCGAGTTCGGCTACATCCTCGAGCAGTCCGGCAGCAGGCTCGCCTTCGTCTCCGCCGATCTGCTTGGCACGGTCGCTCCCTTCGCCCCGGGCAATGTCGAGTCGCTGGTGACCATCGGCAGCGCCGACTATGTGCGCCTTCTCGAAGCGGATCCCCTGCCCTGCATGCCGCGCCGGCCCGACGACCTCGCCTGGCTGTTCTATACCTCCGGCACCACCGGCAAGCCCAAGGGCGCCATGCTCACCCACCGCAACCTGTCGGTCATGGCCCATGCCTATGCCGCCGAGGTAGAGCCCATCGTGCCGGGGGATGCAATCCTCCATGCCGCGCCGATGACCCATGGCTCCGGGCTGTACATCATTCCCCACATCATGCGCGGGGCGACCAATGTGGTGCCTGAGAGCGGCGCCTTCGAGGCCGAAGAGATCTTCCAGCTTTCGGAATACTGGCGACGCATGTCGATGTTTGCCGCGCCCACCATGGTCAAGCGCATGACCGCCTGTCCGCGTGACTTCGACGTGACAAGCTTGCGCACCATCACCTATGGGGGCGGCCCCATGTATGTGGAGGATGCCCGCACAGCCTTCGATCGTTTCGGGCCGCGCCTTGCCCAGATCTTCGGCCAGGGCGAGAGCCCCATGACCATCACCTGTTTGCCGAAGCATGTCATCGCCGACAGCGCGCATCCCCGCTGGCTTGACCGCCTGGCCTCCGTGGGAATGCCCTTCGCCTGCATCGACCTCCGGATCGTCGATGCCGAGGGCCGGCCTTGCCCCGTGGGCGAGACCGGCGAGATCGTCTGCCGCGGACCGGTGGTCATGGCAGGCTATTGGAACAATGCGGAAGCCTCTGCGCGGACGCTGAACAATGGCTGGCTGCAGACCGGCGACATGGGCGCGCTCGACGACCAGGGTTACCTCACCCTTAAGGACCGCTCGAAGGACATGATCATTTCCGGCGGCACCAATATCTACCCACGCGAGATCGAGGAGGTGCTGCAGGCCCATCCGGCAGTCGTGGAGGTCTCGGTCATCGGCCGCAAGGATCCCGAATGGGGCGAGATCGTCGTTGCCTATGTGGTGGGCGACGTGCAGCCCGCCGAACTTGACCGACTGTGCCTTGAGCGCATCGCCCGCTTCAAGCGGCCGAAGGACTATGTCTTCGTGCCGTCGCTGCCGAAGAACAATTACGGCAAGATCCTCAAGACCGAGCTGCGCGAGCTCGACCGGCAAAGGGTGCAGCAGCTGGCCAATGCCTCATCCTGAGATGAGAGACGGGCGCGGCTTACGACCGGGCAGGTGCTGCCCCCAGCGCCTGGCCGATCGCCGCTGTCAGCTGATCGCCATTGAACGGCTTCTCGAGTAGGTTGACCCCCTCCGGCAGGGTTTCGAAGGGGGCGTGTCCGGTGATGATCAGCACCGGCAGGTCGGGGCGCTGCTCCCTTGCCCGGTTGGCAAGCTCGATCCCGGTTATGCCCGGCATGGCGAAATCGGCGATGATCAGACCGATGTCACCGCCCTTTTCGAGAATCCCCAGCGCCTCCATGGCCGATGCCGCCTGGGACAGCCTGTGACCGAGCCCGGTGACAAGTTCCGCGGTCACCTCACGAACGTGATCATCGTCATCAACGAGCAGCACATGCAGCGGCTGCGCCGTTGACGAGGGCGCGACCGAAGCCGCGGTCTCGTCCTCCGATTGCCCAGAGACCTGCGCCCGCGGCAGATGCAGATCGATGCTGGTGCCTGCCCCTTCCTCGCTCTCGATGCTCATGGTACCGCCGAGCTGCTGGGTCATGCCATAGACCATCGACAGGCCGAGCCCCGTGCCATTGGCAGCCTTGGTGCTGAAGAACAGCTCAAGCGCGCGCTTCTGTACCGCTGGGCTCATGCCGTGGCCGGTATCGGTCACCACGAGCCGGACGAATTCGCGGAGCCTGCCGTTGTCCTCCTGGGTGACATTGCGGGTGGTGATGGTGATGCTCCCGCCTTCCGGCATGGCATCGCGGGCATTGATGCACAGATTGAGGATGCCGAGCTCGAGCTGCTCCGGATCGCCATGGGTGAGCCACAGGCCCTCCTCCAGATCGGCTGCAAAGGTGATCATCCCGCCCAGTGTCCGCTCGAGCAGGTTGCTCATGCCGCGGACGACGTCATTGAGATTGATTGGCGCGGTCTTCATGTCCTTGCGGCGACTGAAGGTCAAAAGGCGGCTGGTGAGAGCCGCCCCGCGCTTGGCGGCGCTGCCGGCATTGGCAAGATTGTTAAGCGTCCGCTCGAGCTCCGGCCGGCCGGCGAGCTTGCGCATGGCGAGGTCGATATTGCCCTGGATGACCATCAGCAGATTGTTGAAGTCATGCGCCACGCCGCCCGCCAGCGTCCCGAGCGCCTCCATCTTGTCCGCCTGCCGCAGCCGCTCCTCCATCAGCCGCTGCTCGGTGATGTCGCGATGGATGGTGCCGATATGGGTGCAGTGTCCGGCCTCGTCGAGCACCGGGAAGCGCGAGACGGCAAACCAGCGGGTGCCTGTCTGCCCGGTTGGATCAATCTGTTCCTCGATGACTTCCACGGCGCGCCTGCGAGCCACCACATGCGCTTCCATGCGCTCGAGATTGGCGGCCCGCTCGGCATCCAGGAACTCCGTTTCCCGCCGGCCGAGGCAGTCTTCGACTGATGCGCCGACAAGCTCAGCCTTCAGCTTGTTGAGCCGCACGAAACGACCCTTGGCATCCTTGAAGCTGACCGCGTTGCCGGAATTGTCCATGAGGCCATGGAGCAGCGAGCGCTCGAGGTCCAGCGCCGTCTGCAGCAGAAAGCGCTGCCGGGCATTGGCCACCATGCTGCGCAACACCTCCGGATCCCAGGGCTTGTGGGTATAGCCTGCAACCCAGCCGGTATTGATCGCCGCAATGACCGTGTTGATATCGGCATAGCCAGTGAGCAGGATCGCCGGCGCCCGGCTGATGCGGCGGGCCCGGGCCAGGAACTGGTCGCCCGGCAGTTCGGGCATGCGCTGGTCGGAGATGATGACGGAAATGTCTGGTGTCTCCTCCAGCAGGCGCAGGGCTTCGGCCGGGGAGGTGGTGGATACGACGTCGTATTCGTCCTCGAACAGGTCCTCTAGGGCGGTCAGGATCTCGGCTTCGTCGTCGACAACGAGGATTTTGCGCATCTCGCTCATGGGGTCAGCGGCCATGTCTCAGTGGGAATGATTGATCTTGAGGGGGATCTTCAGGGCGAAGTGAGCGCCCTGCCCCTCTTCCGAAATGACTTCGATCTCGCCCTGATGGGCCTGAACGACCCGGTAGGCGATGGACAGGCCGAGGCCCGTGCCCGCACCGGCGGATTTCGTGGTGAAGAACGGCTCGAAGATCCGGTCGGCCAGCGCCGGATCGATTCCGGGACCGGTATCGATGATATCGAAACGGTAGAGCTCATCGTCCGCTGAGGTCCGGATGGTGATCCTGCCGCCCTCATCAAGGGCGTCGGCTGCGTTGCTGACGATGTTCATCACCGCCTGGTTGAACAGCGCGGGCGAACAGATCAGCGTCTCCGGTCCCTTGAGGTCCATCTCGATCTGGATGCGGCGTCCGAGTTTTGGGCCAAGCAGGGTTCTGATGACCGAAAGTGCCTCGGGGACATTGATCGGCTCGAAGGCCCCGCCCTCCAGGCGCGAGAAGCTGCGCAGGTTGCGCACCAGATCCTGGATGCGACTCAGGCCCTCACGCATGGCCGAGAGCCGCTCGGCGATCTTGGCAGCCTTGCTCGCGATCTGTTCCGGCGGCACTTGGCCGATGCCCTGTTCGATCTCCCGTGACAGGCGTTCGACGGTGCCCTGATGGGCGAGGATGAAGGCGAGCGGATTGTTGATCTCGTGGGCAATACCGGCGACCAGCTCGCCGAGGGAAGCCATCTTGGCCGCATGGACGAGCTGCGCCTGGGTATCCTTGAGCTCACGATTGGCGGCGGCAAGTTCCTGATTGGCGGACGCCAGCGCCTCCGCCATGGCGGCCTTGGCCTCGGCGGCAAGCGCATCGGCCCGGGCGCGCTCGATTGCCAGTTCCCGTTCACGCTCTTCGCGCATCATCCGGCGGTTGTCCGCTTCCACCAGGGCGCGGTTCACCAGGCTGCGGATGCGCAGGCGCAGAAGCTCGGTGTCGATTGACTGGGAAATGGCGTCATCGGCGCCGGCGGCAAAGCTTTCGACCACGAAGGCCCGCCAGGTCGGGGCAGACGCGTCGCCCACGACGATCCGCAGGAAGTCGTGCTCGCTGTCGGTTCCCTCCGCTTCGTCGGAGCGGAGCGTTTCCAGGCGGCGGCAGAGATCGAGCACCCGGTCAACGTCGCTCATCTGGATGATGACCGCGGTCCAGGAGGACGACCGGGCCATGTCGAAGGCAAGATCCACATCGCCGTCCTCGATGATGCACAGCTCCGCGCCCTCAATCCTGATCAGCTGATCGAGCCCCAGCGGTCGTGCTTGCTCATCGCGCAACAGCAGCAGACGAGCGCGCAGGGACGCGCTGGCCCGCGACCGATCGGCCCGCAGGTCGCCGACGCTCGATGTCTGCCGCAGCAGGGCCTTGATGCGCAGAACAATGAGTTCTGGCCCGGACGATTTCGGCACATAGGCGTCGGCGCCGCTCTCGAGCCCCTGCCGCTCAAGTTCGCTTCCTCGGGCTTCCGTCAGCATCAGCACAGGCAGGTTGCGGGTCGCCACATTGAGCCTGATCTGCCGCACGAGCTCATCGCCATTCATGCCCGGCAGATGGAAATCGGCGATGACCAGATCCGGCAGCTCGTCCATGATCGCCGAGAGACCATCCTCGGCGGAGGCGACCCGGTGGACCTGGTAGCCTTCAGCTTCCAGGGTGAGCTGCATGTGCAGCGCCTGGGTGTCTGAATCTTCCACGAGCAGGATGGTCCGGCGCTCCCCCCTGGGACCTGTCATTTCTGCGGACTCCCTAAAATCGCCAGCTTCCCGGCGATGGCATCGAGCGGGCCGCTGTAGCACACCGCGCCCAGCCGCATGGCCACCTGCGGCATACCATAGACCACGGCACTGCTTTCATCTTCCGCCATCGTGAAGGCACCTGCGTCGCGCAGGGCGAGGAGGCCTTCCGCGCCGTCATCTCCCATGCCGGTCAGCAGCACCCCGACCGCCGTCGGCCCATAGGTTTCCGCAACCGACTGGAAAAGCCGGTTGGCCGAAGGTCGCTGGCCGCGATAGGGCGCATCTTCCGTAACCGAAAGCCGTCGCGCCAGGCTCACCCTGAGATGGCAGCCCCCTGGCGCCACATGGATCACCCCCGATTCAGGCATCTCTCCATCTGCGGCAATTCTCACCGGCAGTGGCACGACACTGTCGAGCCAGCTTGCGAAGCTGTCCATGAAACGCGCGCCCATATGCTGCACGAGCACGATCGGCAGCGGGAAATCGGCGGGGAACTGGCTGAACAGCCGGGCAAATGCGGGCGGGCCGCCGGTTGACGCCGCAATGGCGATGATCTCGGGTCCGCCCTGTCCGCTGGTCTCAAGGCATGCCCGCGGCACGGGCGTTGTCACCGGCGGCCGCCGGCGCAGTCGCACCTCTCGCACATAGGCTTCCCGGCGACGGATCACCGGCACCTGACTCATGATGTAGAGCTGGGTGCGGATGGTTTCGGCGATGTCCCGGAACGCTTCGCTTCCAGGGCCAACCGGTTTCTCGACCAGCGCAAGGGCGCCCGCGCGCAAGGCCTGCATGGACAGGGACGCTGCGTCATCTTCCCCCACGCCCGCGATCATGACGATGGGCGTTGGATGCTCGTTCATGATCCGGCGCGTCGCCTCGATGCCATCCATTCCCGGCAGACGCACATCCATGGAGATGACGTCGGGTGAGAGTTTCGGCAGCACCATCAGCGCCTCTTCCGCCGTCGAGACCGCACCCACGACTTGGAGCCGGCGGTCGCCGGATATGATGTGGCTCAGGATGTAGCGGACCGTATCCGAGTCTTCGATGATGAGAACCCTGACCGGTTCCGCGCGTGTCTGGGTCATAGCAGCTGATTGATGGTTGCGAGCAGCTCGCGCTGGTCGAATTTTTGCTTCGTGAGATAGGCATCGGCGCCGAGATCGAGACCGCGCTTGATATCGGCATCGTCATCGCGCGAGGTCATCAGGATGATGGGGATCTGCTCGAGCGCGGCATCGTTCTTCATGGCCGCAAGCAGGCCGAAACCGTCGAGCCTCGGCATCTCCACATCCGCCACCACGAGGTCGATGGAGTGGTCCTGCCGCAGCAGCTCGAGGGCATCGATCCCGTCGACGCTGAGCTTGACCCGGAATCCCTGGCTCTCAAGCACATTGCGTTCCAGGGTGCGGGTGGTGAGGCTGTCATCCACAACCAGGATCGTCCGCTGCGACACTCGTCCCCTCTGTGGCAGCGAAATCGCCGGGAGCCGGCCGGCAACACCCCGGCGCTTTGCGAGCAGCCAGGACGGATTTATGACGAGAGCGGGCCGGCCGTCTTCCCTGACCATCACGCCGGCGCAGAGGCCAGGCTCCACCCCGAGGAGCTCCGGGCTCTCGATGACATGGGGCGCCACATCCTCGACCGTCTCGACAGCCAGCGCGCAGCAATCATTCTGCATGGCAAGCACGACGGCGCGAACCAGATCGTTTTCCGAGGGCAGGTCATGGCTGCCGCCTTCTAGCAGCGAGGCCAGAGGCACCACATCCACCGCACGCTTGCGGCCATTCAGTTCAAGCTCCACCACCGGCCGCCCGCTGGACTGGACAATCTGATCCACCCGCATATGGATCACGCGTTCGATCGTGCTGGTTGGCAGGCCATAGACATTTCCCCCCACTGTCACCACAAGCACATTCTGCCGCGACTGCGACAGGGGCACCTGGAGCAACGCCCGGCACCCGTGGGGGTTCCGCGGCAGAAGCGCGACCGTCCCCTGGAGCCGACCGACCGCCTGCTCGACAATCGCCAGTCCCAGGCCCCGGCCGGCAATGCGGTCGACCTTGTCGCTGGTGGAAAAGCCGGGCTGAAACAGGAGGCTGGCGAGGTCTTCTTCTCCTAGCCTCTCGTCGCCATGCTGGATGAGCCCGCGTTCGACCGCCAGGGCTCTGATGCGCTGGAAGTCGATGCCGCGCCCGTCATCCTCGACCTCGATAACGAGATTGCTGCCGCTGGTTGAAACCCTGAGCACGACCTGCAGAGAGTCCGGCTTGCCGGCCCGTCTGCGAGCATCGGGATCATCGCCACCATGGCGCACGGCATTGCGCAGGACATGCATGACCGGATCCTTCAGCGCCTGCAGGAGCAACAGATCCGCCTCCTGATCGAGCCCTTCCATGGTAAAGGCGATCTGCCGCCCCTCCTCCCGGCCGATCTCGCGCATCATGGAAGCGAAGCCGGAAAACACGGTGCGCGCCGGCACCATGCCCAGTTCTTCAACCGTCGCGGACAGCTGGTGGCTGACGTGGTCGATCTCCCAATTGACGCCCTTCAGCTCCCGTTCGCAGCGCGAAAGCTGGCGGCCGAGCCGTTCAAGCTGGAGCTGCAGATTGCGCCGCAATTGTCCAAGATCGCTGGAGCTTCGGTTGCGCAAGGCGACGTCGAGGTCCGACCATTGCGCTTCGAGGCGCTCGAATTCCCGCTGGACCTCGGCCTGCAGCTCGTCGACCCGCCGGTGCAGGCGGATCGCCCGGCTCATGTCCGTGGCTGCGCGAGCAACGGCCTCCACCCGGTCCATCGACATGGTGATCATCGACAGCCGGTCCGGCACGGTCTGACGGGGATCGCCATTCTCGCTTGGCCGCGCTGTCGTCCCCGCGGCAGGCTGCGGCACCGGTGGCGATGGCCCCGTAGCCGTCGATAGGGACGGAACCGAGGACTTTGTCTCACCCGACTGTCCGGGCACCGCCCCGCCCCGATCTCCATCAACCAGCCGTGCCAGAAGGGCGAGCGTTGCCGACGTATCCGGCAGGCTGCGCTGGCCCATCACCGCCGCCACGATATCCTCGATCGCATCGAGCCCCTGCCCGATCGCCTCGCGCACCTGCGCGCTGAGAGCTTCGCCCTCCTTCACTGCCCGCGACAGCAGCGTCTCGATCCGGTGAGCCAAGTTCTCGACTGTAGGCAGATCGACTGCCCGGGCGGCCCCCTTCAGGCTGTGCGCGCGGCGGAACACTTCCATCAGGTCGGCCGGCTGGCCCGCCGCGTGGTCGTGGAGCAGCGCGCGGATCACAGCGAGATGATCCCGCTGCTCGATCTCGAATATGGCCAGCAATTGTTGCCTGATGTCGGTCACCGAAGCCTACCCGTTCACCATGCCAGCCCGCGTTACACCCGGTACCGTTCGGTCAGCCGCACCAGCTGTTCGGCCAGTGCGCTCAGATTGGCAGCCGCCTGGTCGAGCTGCCTTGTACCCATGGCCGTCTGCTGGCTCGCGTCGCGAATGTTCTGGAGGGCGCCCATCACCTGCTCGATGCCGAGCTGCTGCTGGTTGGTGGAGGCGACGATCTGCTGGAAGGTCTGGACGCTGATCTGGATGCTCTCGGCCATCTCCTCGATGGTCTGCTGGGCAAGGTCGGTCTGACGCTTGCCGGCGGCGACGCGCTTGACCGACTCCTCCGTCAGCATGACCGAGGAATTGATCCCGCGCTGGATCTCGCCAAGGATCGAGCGCACCTGCCCGGTGGCGGTCTTGGCCTGATCCGCCAGCATCTTCATTTCCGCGGCGACCACGCCAAAGCTGCGGCCGGCCTCGCCGGCGGCAGCCGCCTCGATGGCGGCATTAAGGGCGAGCAGGTGCGAGCGCTCGGAAATGTCATTGACGGTGGCGACGATATCGCTGATCGCCCGCGTCTTTTCGCTGAGCGACACGATATGGGCGGCCGCCGTTTCCGACTGGTCGCGGATTGCGTCCATGGCCCTGGCGGCGTCACCCACGGCCCGCAGACCCGACTGACTGTTCTGCGCGGCCGCCTGTGCCCCGGCCATCACTTCCTGCGCCCGCTTGCTGATCTGGACGCCGGCATGCGTGATCTGATCGACGGTTGCGGCCGTCTCCTGTACCGCGGCGAGCTGTTCCGCAACACTTGACGCTTGCTGCTGGGTTGAGGCGCGGATTTCACCCGCGGCGGCGTTGAGGTTGGTGGTCACCTCGCGGCTCTGCTGGGTGAGCGCCCGGAGGCTTCCGGTCATGCCATTGAGCGCAGCTGCCAGTCGCCCGAGCTCGTCCTTGCTCTCCTGAAGCAGACCGGACAGGTCGCCGCTGCCTACACGCTCGGCGAAGTTGCCGAACTCACTCAGGCGCCGCACGATCGACTGCCGCAGGAGGTAGCTCAACAACAGCGCCAGCAGCACGGTCACCGCAAGCGCTACGAGGATCGAATTGCGGCTCGAGAGATAGATCTCCTCGGCGCGATGTTGCCCGGCCTCGACCAGCATGTTGAGGGCGCTGCGCGCCTCATCGAGCAGCTTCAGGAACTCCACCCGCTCGGTGCGGACGGCCTGCTGCCGTTCCAGCACCCGCTCGACATTGCCGGCATTAATCGCCTGGAAGTTTTCT
>Ga0182743_1000637_pt1 | contig 40922 bp, 41 predicted proteins | sample eDN3rd30CKraftOP_FD_128522 | JGI IMG/M metagenome (GOLD analysis project Ga0182743, IMG submission 128522) | Enriched Organic Plus compost microbial communities from Emeryville, California, USA - eDNA 3rd pass 30_C Kraft OP (version 2) (version 2) ... | reverse complement strand
CAGGCTGTAATTTGACATTACCCGGTTTATATACACCGTGCACATTACCAAAGGCCGCAGCTACCGTAAACTTGTCGGAAACTTTGGACAACTCTTCATAGGCATAAGCCACCTCTTCGGGCTGTGTGTACAGTTTTGAACTATCCACATCAGAATTGTCCACGCCATCTTCTTCTCCTCCGGTCACACCGAGTTCGATCTCCACAGTCATGCCGAGAGGTTTCATGCGAGCAAGATATTTGGCCGAAATCTCGATATTCTCTTCGATAGGTTCTTCGGAAAGATCCAACATGTGTGAAGAAAATAATGGTTTGCCATGTTGTGCGAAGAATTTCTCTCCGGCATCCAAAAGGCCATCGATCCAAGGCAATAACTTTTTGGCCGCATGGTCCGTGTGCAGAATCACAGCCACTCCATAATGCTCGGCCAGCAAATGTACATGTTGGGCTGCTGATACCGCTCCCAATATACAGGCTTTCAGACCATCGTTGTTCAATGATTTTCCGGCATAAAACTGGGCTCCCCCATTGGACAATTGAATGATAACCGGTGAGTTTACCGCTTTGGCAGTTTCCATGACGGCATTGATGGAATTGGTTCCGATAACGTTTACCGCAGGTAAAGCAAACTTATGCTTTTTAGCAATCTCAAACAGTTCCTGTACCTGGTCTCCCGTTAATACACCTTTAAAATCTTTTAGGCTCATGTGTAATATTTTGTTTAAATCTTTTTGACGATATAAAGGTAATAAAATTTTAAACGCAAAAAAAGTAATAGTGTAAAAAATACACTAAGTAAAAAAAGAATACGTGTCTATCCTATTCATGACGTTAACTCGAAAAATCAAACTCATTTTGACTATTATCGATTATATTGATAACTTTATGCTGTTATATTTGTTTGATTAGATATGTTACACATTTACGGAATAAAAAACTGCAATACAGTGAAGAAAGCCCTGGATTGGCTGGAAGAAAACAAACTGGCGTACACTTTTCATGATTTCAAGAAAGAACCTGCTACCCTGGCAAAATTGAAAGAATGGGGCAAAAGTGTAGGTTGGGAAGCCTTGGTCAACAAGAAAGGAACGACTTGGCGGAAGCTTTCGCCTGAACAGCAGGCCAAGGTAGTGGATGCTTCATCTGCCTACACCGTTTTGTTGGACAACAACAGTATGATCAAACGCCCCGTGATCGAACTTGACAATGAAATCATCCTGGGATTTGACGAATCGAACTATACATCACAATTGTTAAAATAATGATCCGTACTCTTTTATATTTAAAATCCTGTACCTTTCTTTTTGTTGCCCTGTGGGCGACTGCGGCATTTGCCCAGCAAAGCAGTAGCTACAACTATAGCGAGGCCTTTGGCCCTGGCTTTTATACGAGCAATGGCACAGCCTATCGCTCGGCTAGTGGGAGACCCGGGCCTCAGTATTGGCAGAATGCGGCCAGCTATACGATCAAGGCACGCTTGGACGACAAGCAAGATCGCATCTATGGATCTGTACAGATCGATTATACAAACAATAGTCCCGAAGATCTGGCGTATATTTGGTTGCAGCTGGATCAAAATCTCTTCACTCCTCAATCCATTGGGCAAGCGACTATACCGTTGGAAGAGAGTCGTTATGGAGATTCGGAAAATGTCTTTCAAGGAGGTTACAAATTGTCCAATCTGAAAGTCAACCAATCCTCCGACATCAAATCGCAAATATCCGATACACGCATGCGTATCGATATACCCTCTCCTATCCAAGCAAAAGGCGGAAAAGCCACTTTGTCCATGGACTTTGAATTTTCCATCCCAACGTATGGAGCCGATAGAACAGGCATATTGCATACACAAAATGGAAAGATATATTCTATTGCACAATGGTATCCTCGGCTAGCGGTGTTTGACGATATACTGGGTTGGAATACTACACCTTATACCGGCCCGGGCGAATTTTATCTTGAATACGGAGATTACCAGGTCGAGATTACCGCTCCTGCCTCGCATATCGTGGTCCTGGGCGGCGAACTCCTTAATCCGCAAGAGGTATGGACAGCGCAGCAACTGGAGCGCTACAAGCAGGCACAACAGTCCAACCAGACCGTCATGATCCGTAGTGAAGCAGAAGTCTTACAAAAAGCCTCGCGACCTGCCAAAGAGCAGCTGACCTGGAAATACAGCCTCAAAAATGCCCGTGACATAGCTTGGGCCTCCTCTCCTGCTTTTATTGTCGATGGCGCCAAGATCAACCTGCCTTCCGGCAAGTCTGCGCTAGCCCTATCAGCTTACCCCAAGGAGAGCAACGGTGGAAACGCGTGGGAACGTTCGACCGAATACACCAAGGCATCTATCGAACATTATTCCAAAAAATGGTATGAGTACCCCTATCCCGTAGCGGTCAATGTGGCTTCCAATGTCGGAGGAATGGAATACCCGGCTATATCTTTCTGCGGCCACAAAGCCAAAGCCGCCAACCTATGGGGCGTGACCGATCATGAATTCGGGCACAACTGGTTTCCGATGATCGTAGGTAGCAACGAACGCCTGCACGGGTGGATGGACGAAGGGTTCAATACGTTCATCAACGATATTTCCACCGAGGTATTTAATAAAGGCGAATATCATTTGAAATACGGGAAGAAGAACAGCCGTACACAAATGTTGTTTCACCCTGCCCTCGAACCTGTCATGAATAGCCCACAGACCATGCGCGAACGCAATATCGGCCTATTGGTATATTACAAACCTGCCTATGCCCTGCATTTGCTGAGGGATGAGATCATAGGCCGGGAGAGATTTGATGCCGCTTTTAAAAAATATATCGAGTATTGGGCCTTCAAGCATCCTGCGCCCCAGGATTTTTTTAGGACTATTGAAAATGAAACAGGTGAAAATCTGAGTTGGTTTTGGCGGGGCATGTTCCAGCACAACTGGCAGATGGATCAGGCCATATCTGAAGTGCGCTACGTGCAGATGGATCCCAGCAAAGGTGCACACATTACCGTGCAAAACCTTGGAAAGCTGCCTATGCCCATAGTGGTAGAAGCTACCACCGAATCGGGTAAGCGTATCTCAGTAAAGCTTCCTGTAGAAGTATGGGAACGCAATACCTCCTGGACCTTTAAGCTGGATTCCCAGGAAAAATTGACACAAGTGAAATTAGATCCTCGGGATGTGTATCCCGACATCAATCCGGAAAACAATGTTTGGAAAGCAAAATAAGATGAAAAGACGTTATTTATATAGTTATATCCTGTTCTTGTTGGGGGTATGTGGTGGTTCGGTTGTCAACGCACAGGACTTTCGGGGGATCGTGTATGAACTGGAAAGCAGTAGCCCTCTCTGGAACGTGACCGTCAAGAATCTGCGTACACAGGAAGAAGTCAATACAAATAGAGAAGGTCAGTTCAATATCAAGGCCGAGCTCAACGATTATCTGACATTTACCCTGCCGGGCTATCTGACCGATACTATATTTATCTATGAAGAAGGCGTACGCCGTGTATATATGCTTCGGGACGAAGAGAGTATTGCTCTGGACGAAATATTGGTGAAGAGAATGACCGACAGCAGATTGGCCATAGAGATTGCCAAGGCGCAGAATGAAGGAAAGTCCGTAGAGGCCAGTCAGCAGCGAGGTGGTCTGCGGATATCCCCCTCCAGGGTGTTTGGCCGAAAAGCAAAGCAGGCCCGTTCAAAACTGGCCTTATTGCTCGAAGAACAAAATAATAGAAAAGTAGACCGGATATTTACCCCTCGTCTTATCGCCTCTATCGTGACACTCAACGAAGAAGAGCTTGCCCTGTTTAGGGAACGGTTTAGACCCGAACTGAAATTTGCCGAAACAGCCTCGCCCGAAGATATGCGGCTCTACATCCTAGACTCTTATAAAAAGTTTAAAGAGGAAAAATAGGGTATTTTAAATTAGCTCTTGTTTTTTACAAGTTTTCTATGTAGATTTAAACACCTACTTATGAAATCATGAAACAGCTTATCCTTGTGGACAGTGTGAACATCGGAGATTTTTTATTCCAGGGATACATATTGGAGGAGGACTGTAAAAAGTATGTCGCTTATGGTATTTTTGTAGATACCATCAAGAATCCCTTGGTCTGCTTCAGACGAAATGGCGAAAACACCATAGGTCTGTCTATTGACGAAGCCTTGGTAGAGTATATAAGTAAAAAGAGTGCGGCGTCCATAGATCAGCGAGAACAGTACTTTAATGCTTTCTTGACTTTTGTCGTAGAAAGCGAAAAAAAAGCAGCTTATATGGCTTTCAAAGGCCGGAAAATGGAATACTTATCCAATAGTAAATACCTCGTCCAAATGCGCAATGTGTACCTCGGGCACGCCGATAGTGTACAGTAAAATCTAGGATAAAATATAAGAGCCTGTTTAAAATTTTATCATACAATTTTAAACAGGCTCTCAAAATTAGTCAGGTACTCAATCTTTAAGCAAGAGCTCCATTAATTTTTCGGCAGCCACTACACTTTTCTTCTTTAGAAGCTCTCTCGAAGTTTTATCACCGATCTCATAGGTTACAGCCTCCGTCTTGAACGCTCTATGAAACCATGCTTTAGATGTGACTTGCTTGACCCGGTAGTTGGACTCCTCTTTTATGGTATCTTCCGGTATCCCATGTTGAAAAGCAGCAATCCAATCTTTCATCAAACCAGCCTTATGATTGGACTCATCCTCACCATTCGTGTATAGCACATCAAAAAAAGTAGAATGGAAGTCTATTGCAAAATGAATCTGGGCGTCTTGTTTGTGTACTTTATTGGTGAGATATTCTTTAAAAGCCCTTGTTTCGGGCTGTTTAAATTCTACCCAATCCCTGTTCATATCTACTCCTGCCATATTGTGCCGCCAATGTCCTTCTTCCCTTCCATCGGGATTGAGCATGGGAACGATTACTATTTCGTATTCTTTTCTGAACTGCTTGGCTTGTTCGGTCGGAGACAGCAATACCTCCACAAAATGCCGCAAGGCCAAGTGACCGGTACTTTCTGGTGGATGTTGGCCTCCGATGACCACAATCATTTTCTTTCCATCACTTCCTTTTGTATTGACCGCAAAGATCGGTCTGTTGAGCAGGCTATATCCCACGAGATCCTTCTCTGCATCAGCCGATTCCGTCAAATGGTCAAGCCAGCTGTTGGTTTCGGCGACGGTCATTATTTCCTGCCCTGCAACTGTAAGCGTATCCGTAGATATACTCACCTTAAAAGTAGCGTTCTTTTTCTTCTCGTCCAATGACACCATATTGACCGTATCCCAATGCTGACCGTCATGGCTCAGCTTAGGCATATACCTGTGCCTTGTCGTAGGGTAAAAAAGTTGTATATAGATATCACGTACTTCCTGGGACCAAACTTTAAACGCATACCAGGGACTTCGATTGATCGGCGTGTTTTCGGGTTCGACGGTGACGACAAAGGTACTGTCATTCAACTGTGACACCCCGTTGTATCTTGCCGATGAAAATTTATTGCTGAAACCGATTTTTCCGTTGTCAAAACTATACTCTCTTCTCTCTTGGAATGTTACACGAATGAGGCTCGAATCGACAGGAACAGATTGGGTTTGCACCGCTGACTGGGAGTAAGATAAAGATGTACACACCGTCATCAAAAAGATACTACCCAGCATTATTCTTCTATAAATGCGCATGAATCACTGTTTTAGTTTTTTAAATCGGATACAAGTTTAATAAAATTTAACCTTATTTATTATGTATGTGATTATATATTTAGAATTTTACAAATTACTATTAATGCTAAAAAGCAGAAAAAAAATATTGCTTGTACTTTCAATAGCTGTATAATATTGTCCCCCTCTCCAAAGGCTGTCGCGTGTACACAAGTATGGAATCCGAAAGATTCCTATATTTATAGTAATATTAGAGCAGATGTATAAGTACGACCCTGTCGGGGTTGAATCGTTAAATCGACCATTAGAGCTATAAGCATTCCATCCCGAAGGGATGTGTACACACCGTAGCTGCCGGTAGGCATAGTTTATAGATTCAATCATTTTTCTTTCTTAAACCAAAGATTTTTTATAGTTTTGCGATTAATTTAGACTTAATTCAAATAACTTGATTTGGTACCCGTATGAAAAAAATCTTTTTAGCGATCTTGGCATTATCCGCATGCTATGTACAAGCCCAGCAAAGCAATAACACGTTGATGAATCCTGACTTTTGGAAAACCAAACCTACCATAGAACAGGTAAAAGCCGAAATAGCCAAAGGGAATAGTCCTTCTGAGGCAAATGCAGCTTCCTGGGATCCAACAGCAAGAGCCATCCTCAGCGATGCCCCTCTGGAAACCATCAAATTCATGGTCGAACAAGAAGGTAATGGCGTACATAAAAAGACGCACCACAGTGCTTCTTATCTACACTGGGCAGCCGGACGAGGAAATGCAGACCTGGTCGCTTACTTGATCGAAAAAGGTTCGGATGTACACCTGTCGGACAGCCATGGATCAGCGGTAATCACAAATGCTGCTGCCAACGGTGTGAAGAATACGGCCATTTATGAAGCATTGTTTGCAGCCGGTGTGAACCCCAAACAAAAATACGATGACGGTGCTACATTGCTCTTATTAGCAATAGCCAGAGACGACGATTTTACGATATCAGACTATTTCGTGTCCAAAGGCCTGTCGTACAATGATACCGATGAATATGGAAGCACAGCTGTTGACTATGCAGCAAGGTTTGGTAATACTGTGCTCATCGAAAAATTAATGGGTAAAGGCATAAAGCCAACGAATAGAGCACTTTTCTTTGCTACACAAGGTTCCAGAATGCACCAGAATGGTATCGAAACATACCAATATCTGGTCGAAAAATTAAAATTGGATCCCAAAGCGATCAACCCGAAAGATGGCGCTACCATCCTGCACACACTGGTACGTCGACCTAATACGGAGATCATCAACTATTTCCTGGCTAAAGGAGTTGATGTCAACACAAAGGATCATGAAGGCAATACCGTATTGATCAATGCAGCTGCAGGCAGGGACGCTGCCTTGATCGAAACATTGGTCGGAAAAACCAACGATATCAATGCCGTAAATAGTAAAGGCGAATCGGCTTTGACCAAAGCAATTGCCAGCGGTTCAGCCGAAGTAGCTTCTCTCCTGTTGAAAAAAGGTGCAGATAGCAAGGTGCTGGACAAAGATGGGTATAATCTCACCTATTATTGGTTTAACTCTTTCAGAGAAAGAGGTCCGCAAGGTGGCGGCGGCAGGCCCGGTGGTCCACAAGGCGGAGGTCAGCCTAACGATGATTTTGAAACAAAATTGGAACTCCTCAAAAACAGTGGTGTAGATGTCGCTACTCCGCAAGGAAACGGAAGCACTCTTCTCCACTTGGCTGTTTCTAAGGAAAGCCTAAGCCAAATCAAAAAAGCAGCACAGCTTGGTGTCAATGTCAATGCACAGGACAAAGAAGGTATGACTGCACTGCACAAGGCGGCTTTGATCGCGAAAGACGATAAGATTCTGAAAGAACTGCTTGCCTTGGGCGCAAAAAAAGACCTGAAGACAGAGTTTGACGAAACAGCTTATGACCTGGCAAAAGAAAATGATTTTTTGAAAGCCAACAATGTATCCATTGATTTCTTAAAATAAAAAGATGAAGAAAACCCTGTTTTTTACCTTATTTATAACATTATTGTCGCTAAGCTCGTTTGCACAATCGAGCAAATACAAATGTATGATCCAAATGATCGGTTATAAGGGTGAGGCTGCCTATGTGATTATATCCCTGATCAATCCACAAGGAGCATATGAAAAGACCCTTGCTGTCCTAGGGCCGGACAAGCAATGGTACAATACACTCAAAGAATGGTATAAGTTTGAGACGAAAGCAAAATCCAAGCTGAGCACCATCACCGGAGCATCGGTCAATGGTGGAGACCGTGCCGTGCGTACCATCGAGATCGAAGATTCCAAATTGAACAAAGGCTACAAATTGCGCTTTGAGTCTGCCGTGGAAGAACAAAAATACCACGTAAAGGACGTAGAGCTATCCGTCACGCCACAAGGGCTGACCGAACGTGTGGAAGGAACGGGATACATCCGTTTTGTCAAACTAAGTAAAGTGCAATGACCCTATCCATCTGGAGGTATGCCCATTTGGCTTTGGCCATTATCTCCGCTGTGTTTTTGTTGATCCTTTCCGTGACGGGAGTCATCCTGGCCATCGGCGCTATAGATGAAAAAACACAAGGATACAAGATCCATGATTTCCACACCATAAACCTCGCACAGACCATTCCGGTGCTGTGGGAGGTTTATCCCGAAATAATCGAGCTTTCGGTAGACCACAACGGGTTTGTGTCTGTCGATGCCACAGACCGGGAAGGTAATGCTGTCAAAGCCTACATTAATCCCCTCACCGGAGAAGCATTGGGTGAGGTCAGGCCTCAAAGTGACTTTATCCAATGGAACATAGCTCTGCACCGCTCATTGTTCCTCAAAGAGACAGGACGGATCATCATCGGTCTGGTTTCTTTTCTACTCTTTCTGATCACGATTACCGGTGTCATTCTTATCGCCAAGCGACAGCAGGGACTACGGAATTTCTTTGCCCGGATCAATAAAGATTTCTTTTCCCAATACTTCCATGTCGTCACAGGACGTATTTTTCTGCTCCCTGTTTTGATCTTGGCCCTTACAGGCACGTATCTTTTTATGGTACGTATCGATATGGTAGGCGCTGAAAATCAAACAGTCGATCACGTACAGCACGAGGAAGCAGCAAAGAAAGATCTGGCCGATTTTTCTATTTTCCAGAGCACCCCACTGGCCGACGTGGAAAAGATCAGTTTTCCATTTATGCCCGATGATCCCGAAGAGTTTTATATCCTGAAACTGAAAGACCGGGAACTTTCCGTCAATCAGATTACCGGCGAAATAGCGGAAGAAAGCCGCTATCCCTATAGCTTGATGCTGGAAAAGCTCAGTCTCGATCTGCATACAGGACGGACCAGTGTTATCTGGGCAATTATTTTGGGACTTGCCTCCTTGAATATCCTGTTCTTTATGTATACGGGTTTTGCCATTACTTTCCGTAGAAAAGGAACCAAGATCAAGAATACATTCAATCCATCGAATGCAGAATATATCCTACTGATAGGAACCGAAAATGGCAGTACATTGTCCTATGCCAACAAAATCCATCAGCAACTATTGGCACATGGATATAAATCCTTTTTGGCCGAGATGAACCGCTTTGCTCCTTTTCCCAAAGCCAAGCATTTGTTGGTCTTCAGCTCAACCTATGGTTTAGGTACTGCGCCGGCCAATGCCACCCATTTTGATAAGTTAGTGGCCAGGTTTCCGCAGGATCAGCAGATAGGCTATTCGGTCATTGGTTTCGGTTCCAAGGCCTATCCTGATTTTTGTGCATATGCCCGGTACGTCGACGAGCTGTTGGCCAAGCAACCGTGGGCCACGAAGTATCTCGATCTGCATACGGTCAACGACCGTTCTGTAGAAGAATTCATCACCTGGATAAAAGCCTGGAACCAAAAAACGTCCTGTCAATTGGCGGTTACGCCTGCCCTTTACGCTACCAAAATAACGGGACTGCGGAAATTTGATGTCCTGGAAAAAACCGAAGTAACGGCAGACAATTCTACCTTTAAGATCGTCCTGCGCCCTCGGGGACGACAAGCTTTCCGATCGGGCGATCTGCTGGCCATCTATCCGGCAAACGATGGTCGGGAGCGGCTCTATTCCATAGGTAAGAAAGGGGATAATATCCAGCTCATGGTGAAGCTGTATCCCAACGGATTGGGGTCTGAATTCCTGTATCGCTTATCCGAAAATGGGCGTATATCTGCCCGAATTGTGGCCAATAAAGGGTTCCATTTTCCGAAGAAAGCTCCGAAAGTGGCCATGATTGCCAATGGTACCGGTATAGCACCGTTCCTTGGGATGATTGCGGAAAACAGGAAGCAGGTTCCGGTGCGTCTGTACTCCGGCTTCCGTTACAACAATGTTCTTTCGAAAGAATACAGTCGTTTTGCCGAAGGGGAAATAGCGGCCGGACGGTTGGCCGATTTCCAAATAGCCTTTTCACGGGAAGAACATGCACAATACGTGATGGATCTGATCCGGAAAGATGCCTCTTTCTTTGCCGATCTGTTAGCCAACAAAGGTATTGTTATGATCTGTGGTTCGTTGGCCATGCAACGGGATGTAGAGGAGGTGCTGGCAGAGATTTGTGTCGATAAGGGACTGAAAGATTGGCGAAAGCAGATTCTTTCGGATTGTTATTAGACATAATAACGTCATTGCGAGGAAGAATGACGAAGCAATCTAGAAGTTTGTGGAATTTTTTCTATACCGCTTTTAGATTGCTTCACTCCCCTCTCACAAAGCCTTTAGCTTCAGTTCGCAATGACGTATTTATTGATATAGATTCATACATTTGCTACTATGAAGATTCTTTTAACGGTTTCTTTTCTTTTCCTAAATCTCTCTTTCACGGTTTGCCAGCAAGTATTCAAGAAGCAAACGGTACTGATGGGATCAGTTTTTGAACTGGTGGTCATAGCGCATGATTCTGCTCAAGCTCAGGAGTACTTTCAATCGGCTATAACTGAAATAGCACGGATCGAAAACCTGATCTCCGAATGGCGGCCATATACCCAGGTCTCGCAGGTCAATCAATATGCAGGTATCAGACCCGTGAAAGTAGATCGGGAGGTTTTCGAACTGACCCGCCGTGCTATCCGCTACGCCAGGCTCAGCGATGGCGCCTTTGATATCAGCATCGCTGCTTTGGACAAGATTTGGCTCTTTGACGGCAGTATGGATACGCTCCCCTCTCCTACGGCTATCGAAAAATCAATACAGCATGTGGGTTACCACCATATTGTATTGGACAGTCTCCACTCGACGATCTTCCTGGAAAAGAAAGGTATGAAGATAGGCTTTGGCTCTATAGGAAAGGGCTATGCCGCAGACAAAGGCCGTGAACTCCTACAATCGCTAGGTGTCCGAGGTGGTATTGTCAATGCTTCGGGCGATCTTTCAGCCTGGGGCACCCAACCCGACAAACAACCCTGGAAAGTAGGTGTCAGCAACCCGTTCAAAGCACATAAAATCCAAAAAGTTCTCCGTATCAAAGATGGTGCTGTAGCCACATCCGGCAACAACGAAAAGTTTGCCGAGATCGATGGCAAACGCTATTCGCATATCATCAACCCCAAAACAGGCTGGCCCTCTACCGGTCTGGCCAGCGTGACCGTATGGGGCCCTTCGGCAGAATTCGCCAACTTCCTCAGTACCTCTATAATGGTCCTGGGCAGGAAAGAAGGTAAAAAACTGCTCAAAAGATTCTCAGCGTATAAGGCTGTGATGGTGCAAGATAGGTAAAAGGAAGATATTTTGAATCGTCATTTTGAATGCATTGGAGACAGAGCTTCCAATTGTTGGTTAAAGTCATATTGCAGATCTTCGTGTAGCGCCCCGATCTTTTGACGCACCAAGGCCAGCTGTCTGTCCAGCAGGTTCTGTAGCGTTTTATCTTTGCAGATGGGTGGTGATAGTGTTTTGAGCCGTGCACAAAAATCCAACAGCAGCTCGACTTCCGTTTCTTTTTTTTGTGAATAGCGGATGTATTTCTTTACGTCCTTTAATATTTTCCGAATGCTTTTTCGCATCCAGTAGTAATTTTTGGTATTGATCATTGCCAACTGTGCCATCACTTCCCGTTTGACGCTCTCTACGTAGGCATTTTCGTCATCCGCTTCAAAGAGCAAATAGGTGAGCAATTCCTTGTTTTCTTTTTTAAACTTTGCCAGGCGCAGACAGAGCGCTAGCAACTCATCGGAAGAGCGGTAGCTGAATTCTTTTTTGAGTTGGGAGATGGTAGAGCTTTTCATTGTTCTGTTGGTGTGGTCTGCCCTTGCGGTATCAAGTATTCACTTTATTGATCGGCTCGCCACGTAGATACGCCTTGAGGTTTTCACTGATCAAGTGCATGAGGCGTTCGCGCGTCTCTTGGAGCGACCAGGCAACATGTGGGGTGATCACACAGTTTTTAGCGTTCAATAGCGGATTGTCCGACGAAGGAGGCTCTGAACTGAGCACGTCCAGGCCTGCACCCGCGATGACGTGGCTGTCCAACGCTGAGGCCAGGTCTGCCTCATTGATCAAGGCACCCCGGGCGGTATTGAGCAGATAGGCTGTCGCTTTCATTTTCTGCAGATTTTCTTTGTTGACGATGTGTTCGGTTTCGGCACTGAGCGGGACATGCAGGCTCAGTACATCACTTTGCCTGAACACCTCATCCAACAAGACCATCTGAATATTCGGATCATTGGTCTTTTCGGGGTTTTTCCGGTAAGCGATCACCCGCATCCCAAAAGCATGGGCGATGTCGGCCACCTTCTGCCCGATATCGCCTAACCCGATCAGTCCCATCGTTTTATCTGCGACCTCCAGCAGAGGGGTTTCCCGGAAGGTAAAATCCTTACTGGCAGCCCATTTGCCTGCGTGGACCAGATCACTGTGCGTCTCGACCCGGTTCAGTAGGGCAAATAACAAAGCGAACGTATGCTGCGCCACAGCATTGGTACTATAACCTTTCACATTGGTCACGGTAATCCCATGATCCGTCGCTGCCGGCAGATCGATGATGTTAAAACCGGTAGCCATCACACCGATATATTGCAGATCGGGCAATTGCTCCATCATTTTCCGGGTGATCTCAACCTTATTGGTCAGTATGATGGGGGCACCTTTAGCCCGCTCGACGACCTCTCCGGCCGCAGTGCGCTCGTAAACAGTGACCTCGCCTAACGATTTTATAGGGCTCCAATCCAAGTCTCCCGGGTTTAAGGTATAACCGTCCAAAATGACAATCTTCATGATTTTTATTTTTAGAGTTATGGAAGTGAAAGAGGTTATGAAGTTATGATGGTCATCACCTCTGCCACTTTATTTAAATAGATGAACAGTGACTTGTAAAGATACTCGTTATCTGCGAGAGATACAAAATACTGCTTGCCGAATGGAATAATAGTCATCGGCTTGCAGTACCTCGATCTCGTCCGTAACCGGATTACGATAGACCGTGGTCCGTACATTGCCCAGGTGATCGCTTAGGTTATAGCGGTAGGAGTATCCGTTTGCGTCTATATAACCACATCAATACGAGAACTGAAAAAATCCCGATAGTGAGAATCCATTCTCGAAACGACCGTAGTGCCGATTTGGAGGAATGGCTGGTCTTCGATTGTTCATCCACCATATATAGGGTGCTATCCCTCTGCTGTTGCCATTGGTGGCCGTGCACCCCTGCATGCGATACGGACAGGAGACCGCTCCGGCCGTAGAGTCCATGTGTTGGATGGTAGTAGAATGTGCTATCGGTATGAAAATACCAATATTGGTTTGTGCTATCGTATAGGCTCCACTGTGTATGGGAGTGCCTGCTGTCTACCGTTGAGTTTCGCTGCTGTTCTGCGTTGTGGTTTTTTATGGTACGGCAGCTGTAGGCTAATGTAAGCACGGTCATGTATAAGATGAGGGGCACGGATCCGGAGATCCGCGCCCGCAAAATAAAAGATAGAATGGATTTCATGGCTAATTGTTTAAAAGGTTAACTGTTTAATTGTTTAGAGATTAATGATTTAAAGTTTAATCGTGTGCTGTTCCCTCCTCCCCCTAGTCCCTCACCCAATCGGCGAGCGCATAGATCGTCGAAAGATGCCGGCGCCGGGATTCGACACGGTCGTGGCTATTGCCCTCGATCGTGAGGAGGTATTTGCCTTGTATGTCCTTGACCAGACCTACGTGATTGATGCGTTTGGCGGAGGGGCCGTAGATACCGAAGATATCGGCGTAGTGTATGTTATTTTGTAGAGACGCAACATCTTGCGTCTCTACGATGGTCGCTGATGTAGATAGCATTGCGCCGTACCTCCTTGCCTTCGGGAACAGTGCCGGGCTCCAGGGGTTGCGCGGTTCGGCCAGGCCTGCCTGTCCGTAGCACCAGGATACAAAGGCAGCGCACCACTGATGGCCTTTGCCGAGATGGGTGTACCGCAGGTATTCTTCTACCCTTTTGCCATCGTTATGGCCTGTGGCCTCGCGTACGCCGATTTCGTTTTGGGCGATGTGGAGGATATGGGTACGGATGTGTTGTTTAGAGGCACACGACGGGAGTCGTGCGCCAGCGTCTATATGACGGTTTCGTAGAGACGCAATCCGCCAGTAGTCGGACACAGTGCATTGCGTCTCTACAATACGATCGCCAGTCCCCACAGTACTGCATACAGCAATAAGAAGAAGACCGAAAAATAAAGGATACATTGTTGCCATGATGTCAATTGGTTGAAATGTGAACGAAATTGTTTTCTAAATACCTTGAAAGGCTGCCAGAGCAGTTCCTGTAACCACAGGCTGCACAGGATGGCGACAAAGCCACCAATAAGACCAAACAGTAGTACGGACAGTATACCGATGTCCAATATGCCCGCAGCAGGATCAAGCATTTGCAGGGTCGGGCCGGACACGATAAAGAGGGTCAATAAACCGATCAGGAGACCAACCTGTAGGGGCAAAACATCTTTTGCCCATCTTGAGAAGCGGTGTATGTCCATATAGCCCGGTAAAGGCAGTTTCATTTTCTCTGATCTGTCCCGGACAAACCATGAGGTCTGGTATTGTAGTGTTTCCATTTTTTTTGAATTTTGAAATATAAATTTTAGTAGAGACGCGATTAATCGCGTCTCTACAAGGTCATCGCACGATCAGCGACACAGAATCGTTCCAATCGCCGATTCCTTTGCGGTTGCGGGCCCGCACGCGTGTATAGACCACGGTGCCGGGTTCGAGGCCTCCTATATAGTTCATCCGGCTATTGGTCGTTCGCAACAGCTCTCCCCATTGCGGAGAACCCGATTCGTCCAATGATGTGGCATAGCAATATTCGTATTCCGATGCGTTGCGTATCGACGCAAACAGGAGACGTACCTCGTCGCTGATGCGGCCATCTACCAGCCGCATATTCTTGACCACTCCCGGATAGCCCAAGCTCTTAGGTTCCGGTACGATGACGAACCCCGAGCTGGCGAGCATTTCCCTGTTGCCATCGGATGTTATATTGACATAAAAGGCCATTTCCTTCATGGCCGATAGCAACGATTTGCGGGCATTGTCCTTTGCTTCGCGTTGCTCCTGGCTTCCTCTTTTGCTGGCGATCTCATGCTTGCTGCGGTAGTCCTCTACCAATGCCGTATAGTCCGCAATCGCTGGTCTGGGATCGGCAAAATGCGGGTTGTCTGTCATTGCGCTCAATGTACGCCCCGCCAACGTGGCCAACGAATAGTCGTCCCACGTTTCATAACTGATATGTACTGTTGATTTTCTCATTTTTTTACGTATTGTGGTGACCATGAGGTTTTATACCACATGTCCACCGGGATTAATTAAAAACTTCTTTTCTTTTGGGTAGGTGATCGAGCAGCCTACCCCCCTGCCTTGTTTTCGGTGTCTATCGGACCATCCCTGATCCGATGGCTTGTTGCATGATGTGTTTCCATCTTCTTGTCGTTTATTATACCCAAAGGTGCGGCAGAAGAGCGTATCGGTCTATTTTTCAGGCAATAACAGGCAATACCGTACAAAAAAGCCCTGTTTTCCTTGCAAACCCATGCAAATATGTAAGGCTACCGTGTGGACATAAATAGGAAGCTATGGATAGGCGCCAGAGAGGTCGTACGCTTGGTTGGCCCTCCCGAATACTTTCGCATTGGCGTCAAGTTAAGCAAACTATATCGTCATATCGACGAGGAACGAGGAGATATCTATGGCTAGGCAGGAGACATCTCCATAGATTTCTCCTCCTAACGTCGTCGAAATGACGTATTTTTTAAGAAAGCATCTCAAAAAGTGTATTTTCTCTCTTAACTTGACGCGTATGCGAATACTTTCGGGACAAGCTCTCATTGAGGGGGGAGCGGTTGACAAGTGCGCTGGCAGGGGGAGGCTTAATGATATAATACACTATTTATTGATTGTTTGAGTATTTCCCTCAAATTCAAGCACACGCGTGCCGAGTGTGCCTGTGTATCTGGCATTTCCTTCTTGAGGTGCACCCCTCACGTGAGAACGTACATACAGATCGAATGATCGCATACAGAAACACGCCAACTGTCTATATAAATCGGCAAGATGGGTGCAACGGTTGCATCGCTATATGTACAGGTTCATTGACGCTATGCAAGATTTGGTCCATGGCATACAGCAGTCTGCAAAGTGTGCAGCCTATGTACGCGCATGTATATCCGGTATTCCAAAAGGCATGTACATTTTTGCCGATGGTATGCACGGTTTGCAAAGAATGTACACACTGTTTCATAACATGCACACACAGTTAGCAAAAATGTGTACACAATTTGCTAAAATGTATACCCTATTTCGATCCATGGCTATGTATCTATACAAAATGTATCCCTATCCTGTCAAATAGGGTACCGTGTGAACACACTTGCAAGCGAAGTTGAGCAGAGTATATACGCGTTTTTGCAGTCTGCGCATCCACTTTGGTTGCCCATGCATGGATTCAGTCGTATATTGTATGCACATGAGCATGAAGCCTTATCCCCTTAGGCCATATACATGTACATGTGACGGGGTTAGGGATACCTTTTAGAATTCGCTATGCAGGTCTGGCAACGAGGTACACGTTGGGCTGTAGTATGCGTATCCCCTCGGACGATCTGTGTATGCGCCGAAAGGCTAAATCTTACCTTTGGGTACCGAATACCAGATCTTGGCAGCCTGCACTTCCTCCTTGATGAGCCGTACGCGACTGCCCCGATCTATCGTTGTCAGTTGGCCCTTATCCCGCATATCGTCGATTTTCCATCTGCTGATACGGAGTTCGGCCATAGCCTCCTTGACGGTCATCAGCTCGTCTTCCCTATAGCTGATCACCTGCTCCCCGGGCCGGAGATCGGTCTTGTCCGATTCCAGACGGCATACGGCTTCGGCCTTGCCTGCACAGTACTGTTGTATGCCTTCCATCATCTTTTCTATATTATGGATGGACAGCAATAATTGGGTCATTATCTTTTTCATCTCATAATTGGTTTCGCATGGTTAAACATCAGGTTCCGAACGGATCTATGTCACCGGTCGTCACCGCTCTCTCTATCCCGTCAGATTGCTGTCCAGGAAAGCGTAAAAATCCATATAGACCGAGCGATCGCCGGTAGGTAGCTTGGTGCCTTCACAGACCAGATAGACCTTTTGGGACTTGTAAGCATCAAAGAAATTGATATTGAAGACAAAACTTTGGTGGCACTGCTTGAACCAACGTCTGGGCAATATCTCAGTGACGCTTTTGAATGTAGCATTGCAGATCAAAGGTTCTTTCTTGCCGACACAATATATTTTGAGGTATCCGTTCTGGCTCTCGATGTAGACGATGTGCTTCATCCAGATGAGCCTACGCTCGTAGCGTGCCGGACCTTTGATATGGAAGTAATGGTAATAGCTGTCCAAGGTGTTGCCCATATCGGGTGGCAGCAGTCCGGCCAGTCTGTCGTCCAACCGTCGGAGAGCACCCAACAGGCGGCTCATGCTGACCGGCTTGAGCAGTACATCCACCAACCGGAGATCATATCCCCGATCTTCATATTTTTCATGTGCCGTATACAGAATGACCTGTAGGTCGGAATTGGGCAGCGACAGCAGGAAGTCAAAGCCCGAATACTGCCCCAATTCTACATCCAGAAAAATAAAATCTACCGGATTGACCCGTAGGTAGGTCTGGGCTTGGGCAGCTTCCTGAAAGGCAGCATCAATCTGTACGAATTCTACCTTGTTCAGCTGATCTTGCAGCATATCGATATGCGCCTGCTGGTCTTCTAAGATTATTCCTATCCATTTTCTTTTCATAGCTTCCTTAGATTTGGTAAAAAGTCAGTATGTATGATATGCTAAAATCGGTCTACACAGCGTGCTCCTGATCCGGCACATATTCCGGCCTATACCGGATGGATACCTCGTACAGGGTCTCGCCGTCGTGCTTGTCAAAAACATAATTTCCGCCCAGAGCGATGTCCAGTCTGCGGCGCAGGTTGGCCTGCCCAACCCCATGGCTGGACACGGGCCGTCGGGCAAGCCGCTTCTTGTTTCGTACCCTGATCCTATACCCTTTGTCGTACGCATGTACCCACACCTGGACAGGGATATCCGGATCGTAGACATCACCATGTTTAAGAGCGTTCTCGACCAGGGTCAATACCGTGGTCGGCGGGATCATAAAACGCATCAGGTTACCTTTTTCCTCTACGACGACCTGTACACGGCGTCCGCTGACCTGCTGATGTATATCGATCAGCTGCCGTACCGCCCGCATCTCATCGTGCAGCAGGATCATCATCGGTCCGTCAGGATCGTGCGCCTCCATATAGAATTTCATGAGTCCATAGCTTGCATCGACCCGATCGCTGTATGCCGGCGAAAGCGCTGCAAAGCGATTGGCCCAGTGATCGAATATATTGGCCATCAGATGGGGAGATACCTGTGCCGACAGTGTCGTGTATTCGTAGGCTGTCCTTTGCTGCTCGGCCAGCAGCCGCCTCCGGGTTTCCCTATACCTGTCCGTCAGGGCCCGGACCGTCCGTCTATACTGGTAGTACAATACGGCCAGTACCGTATAGTTGCCATGCATGACCAGCAGGGATTGTACAAATTCACGCCAGCTGAAAACATGGTCTTCGACCAGGTACTCTCCATAATAAAATCCCATGGACATCGGGCCATAGAGCAGCCCATAGCTCAGTATGGAGGACAGCATATAGAAGAACAAGAGCATGATCGATCCCGATATGTATCGTTTGACGGCAAAATAGTGCTGCAATATAAAGTAGACACCATAGAACACCCCCGAACAGTACATGACGGCCAGCAATGCTGCACCCAACGAAAGACCGGGATTCTCCAAGACATTCATGGCGTAGAAATAAGCCGCATAGAGCAGCCAGGCTATACTATGCTGCACTATACCTGTCCACCGTCTGCTGAATCTTATGTTGATCGTGGTCATCTCCATAACATCATCATTGGTTAGCGATGAAATAAAATTAACCTGTAAGGTACAAAAAAAACTCACAAGGCACAAAATGTGGACAGCAAACGATCAAACTTTTCCTCTGTAATAGGATAACATTGATAAGCAGCTTTGTCCAATACAAAACAACGGGAATTTTGTCTGAATGGTATTACCCGGGCAGACAGGGGGCTATCCTTCGAGAGCCTATCCATGATCAGGTAATGGTGCAGGTAGAACAGGCTCTCCCACGCAGCAGGCCATTTTTGAACCTGCCTGGCAAAGGCGCTAAAAATATCCGTGACGACATAGTCGACAAATTCCCTGCGGTTTTTTGCTATAGCGGGAACATATTGCTTTTGATAGCAAGTGCTTTCTGCGGAAGCGGTCTGGTCGGCCCATACGGCCCATATCGGACATCGCAGCAAATACGCCATATGGGCAAAGCCCGTGCGCACCCGGATCCTGGCCTGCAGAAAGTCCATGACAGCCGTATGGCGGGCATGCTGTATAGGTTGGCTTCCCTTGCCCCCATCGGCATAGCAAAGTATATAATAGCCCTGGTCGAGATAGTGCCTCAGCGTATAGAATACCCGGCGGTCTTCGGCGGCGACAAAGGCCAGCTGTACATCGGTCATACCGGCAAAGAGACGGGTATAGTAGGTCTGCTGCTCCTGCAGTACATCGGTGGCGACGAGTACGCAGATGGGGATCCCTTGGACAGCCAGCCGAGCGGGCAATAAGCTATAGTGTCCATAGTGGAACGTGACGATCATACAGGGATCATCGGGAAGACAGGCCCTATGCCCGTAGTCCGTGTCCGCTATCCCTTCAGGTATACAAGTAGACTGTCTGTCCGAAAAATGCTGTGCCTCCGCAAATAGGTGCAGCTGCCTGTCCAGTGAAGTGATACCCAAGAGGTGCTCCAGATTGGCTGCAAAAAAAGCAAACAAGCCCGAATCTTTCAGGGTATTGTAGAGGTGTTCTTTTGATAACGTTGTCATAATATGTTCATGTTTTGTTTTTAAAAAGAAAAGTTGATAACGAAGGGTATACCCGATGCGTGCACCGGGTATACGTTTTAGGATGGTGCTTACAGTGGATAGATGATCCGGCACTTGCGTCTGGCGACGGCTTCTTCTATCACTTCAAGCAACTCATCCATAGCAATCGGGGATTCGTTGAAGACATCCCACATTTCCAATACATGTTGTAGTTCCATGATTGTATCTTTCATAGAGTAAAACCATACTCCGGTCTCGCACCGGATCTACGGCTTCGGCTGCCAAAGACTGATGATCGATCGGAGATAAAGTTGAAAGAAAAGGGGACAATGTCCAAGAAACAGCGGGCATAATGCCGATTGGCCGCACGTATATACATTTTGTCGGATTTATGCCGGGCAAATGGCCGTATGACCCAGGCAAAGGGCATTATGCGGGTAGATTCGCTAATCGCAAAAGGTTATGCCGATCTTTGGGTACGGACTAAAAGCCAAAGGACGTAAAGCCTTATTATGATCAGGATAACCAACATATTTTCATCGCTATTGCCGACAGCAGGGTGGGTAAACACAGGTCTATCCTTTATCCTGCTCTTTCTCTGGTTTCATACAGCCCTGGACAAGTTTGCCGATCTATGGACCTTTGAGGTCAATCTCGGACGGCAGCCACTGCCGGAGTGGAGCATCACACCGCTGACCTATGCTGTCCCGATCGTGGAGATGGCCATCGGTATCCTGCTGTTCTTTCCGAAGACACGCAGGCTGGGTTTTTGGGGTTCCACGGTACTGATGGCTATTTTCACCCTATACGTGGCATTGGGACTGGCAAAAGTACTCGGTCATCTGCCCTGCTCCTGCTCGAAGATCATCACGGGCCTGTCGTGGAGAGCGCACCTGTGGCTCAATATAGTCCTTTTGCTGCTGTCGGTGGTGGGGATATTGGGGGAGTGCGACAGGCCAGAGCGTGGAAAGGGGGAGGCTGATAAGGATTTATAGATATTTCACACATAAAAAATCAATCGTTAACAGGGAAAGCCGATGCCCTGACCAAGTAGGCACTCACTAAACAACAAGGAGGTACAAGATGAAAAAGTATCTTTCGATGAAGTATCTGGTAGGCATATTTGCGCTACTGGCTGTGCTGGGAATGCAATCGTTCCAGAAAGCACAGGAGAAACAGGCGAAGGCCGAAACAGAGGAAATGATCTGGTTTCCGGCAAGCAGCACGGGCCAGCAAAACTGTGAGCAGCCCAATGCTTTTGACACCGACAACGGGACTGCCGTCAGGCCGGAGGGCTGTGAAGAAGAGTTCTCCCACTGCTGTGCCAAAGGCTACCCCATTTCGGACTGTGACGAGATTGCACCGGGTGTATACCAGTTGAAATCCAGTCCTGCCAACCCTGGGGTTGTGATCCGTTACAATCCGCAGTGACAGGAGCAGCTATTCTTTTTTTGAGGGCGCCCAACAGGCGCCCTACCTGTCTATCGATCTCCGATGACCAGTACTTCAAAACTGATCTGCCCCTCCCGAAGCGCTAACCCATATTTTGCCAGAGCCACGGACAATTCCCTCCCGGATCGCCCTGCGGCATCCAATAAAAACTGCATATCCAGACGCTTATCTATACCCGTGCTGTCCACTATAAATGGAAGATCCAGACGTTGGTTCAACAGACTCACCACAGTCGCTATATGTTGGTTGCTAAAAACAAACCTGCTTTTGTCCCCTTCGGCCACAACATCAAAAGAGGATGGCTGCTTTGGGTATTTTGTCTCCGTGATACCGGAAGCGTCCGATACATAAAGCTCCAATACAGGAATACGCCTTTCTTCCAGTCTTGCATTGACCCTGAACAGCCTGTTTAGATCAATGATCATTTCGTCCAGGATGATTTCCTCCGGCACATCCCCCGACCGGATCAGCTCATAGGAGTAATAGTCCGGCTTCTCCATACTGTTCAGATCGCTGCCTGCAGCAGGCCTAAGCGATCTATACAGCTCTGCAGCGGAAGATTCGTTGATTATGCCTTTGCTAAGGTAGGATCCGGTAAGGCGTCTGAATTTTTCCGGATAGCGTCTGGCAAAAACTGCCGTGAACAAATTGGGGACTGTCATGTTCATCACCGAAATGCGCGTACGGATGCTATCCCTGAATATTTTGAGATTTCCGCCTTTTCGGAAGGCTACGTTTTTTGCTAAGACACTCCTTTCTTCAAAGGAGTCCTGTTCCCCTCCATTGCCATACAGTAAAAAAGGCTTTGCTTCGTCATACGCTGTCCCTTCACGTTTTTTTTCGAAGGGGCTGTGCTTTGCGCCGTTGCTATCCCCACTCACCAGCCGTTTGATATTTTCCTCTTTGAGCTCCCCTCCCCCTGTGATCCCCAGTACCTTTCCCGCGGTATCGATCCAGACCACGTGCGGCAGTGCCCGATGGGGGAACAACTGCACAAGGATACTGTCCTCGACGACGGACGGCAGTGCTATGGGCATTCCCATCTCGCTCCGCATCTTGTAGAATTCCGAATACTTTTTCCGGCTTCCGCCGCGATAACTCACGACAGGGAGTATCATGACCTTTTCCGGAAATTGCTGCTGCAACCTATGTAGCTTGGGAAAACTGGCCAGACAGGCCGTACACCATGTATTCCAGAAATCGAGTATCAGCAGCCTACCTTTGAAATCGGACAGCATCACGCTGTCCCGAGGGTAATTGATGACCTGGTGAAAAGGCAGTTCCGGAAGCGTGTCCCCTACTGCCAATGGTTTTACCTGTGCCCGGGCGGTATCCCGCAAGCCAGCCCATACTCCTGCCAGGAGCATTATAGTGATATATATTTTGTGCATGTTTTTTACTGTGTTTTATGTTTAACGTGGATTCTGCGGCATATCGGGATGGAAGCCCATTACATCTGGCGGTATCGGAAACACATAGCGCGGATCGTTAGGGGGCAGTTCAAACCATTCTCCTCCGATAAAGCGCTTCAAGGTGACCGCAAAACGCGGATCCAGGTTCAGGCGCCGCAGATCCGTCCATCGCAGACCCCGGTACAGCAGCTCTTTACGCCGTTCGGCCAATACCGTCCGCAGCATTTCTTCCGGATCGGTGATATCCATCGGTTGAAATTTTTCAGCGTCAAAACGCCTGATCAGCAGGTCATTCAAGACCCCACATGCCTCGGCGGTACGCCCTGCCCGTGCCAGGCATTCTGCCCTGATCAGATACAGTTCACTGGTAGCTATCCCTCCAAAATTGGCGATTGCCCCAAAATACGAACCTTTGAATTCCATCCCTTCGCTCTGCGCCTGCGTACGTGGGGTCAGGAACATGGCCCTTCTCAGATCGCCCTCCGCATAAGACCTGATGATCGAGGGATCCACCGACGCATAGCTGTTGCTAAAGGCCGTAACGACCCCTCCGCCTACACTCACCAGGCAGGAGAATATAACCTCCCGATTGTCCTTCGGGATAGGAAACCGGGCTGTAGAATCCAGTGTATTGTAATCGAGCAGTTCATGCCTGCTTTCGAGCCCCTTTTCCGCATGGTACAGTGAAGACGGATAATCTGACATCGCCAGATAAGCCCGTGCCAGCAGCGCATGCGCTGCGGCACGGGTCGGCCGCGTGGTATATACCGATCGTTCAGGCAGGTATCGCAGTGCTTCCTGCAGGTCTTCCAACACCTGTATATAGGTCTCCTCCACGGTATTGCGCCCGAGCACCTCGCCGACATCCCCTGTCAGGCGTATGGGCAGGCCCGGGGTTTCGGCGGCGGTTTCCTTTTGGTACACCGGGGCAAACACCTGGGCGAGCTGATAGTAGAGATGTGCCCTATGGAACAATGCACTTCCTTTTATCGCTTTGCCGGACAGCGAATGCTGCTCCTCCTGCGATAGCTTCGAAAGCTGCTCCAGGCAGATATTGGCGTACAGGATGCTCTGATACGGCAGGTTCCAGTCGCTTATATTTTCAAGCCCTCCGTATATATCCGCCCTGTCCCAGATAAAACTGTTTTTCGTAAACAGATGCAGACCGGGATACAGGTTCGGCCTTCCGAAGAAGTAATCATCGCTGGCGGCCTGTCCAAGCACCGGGACGATACCCGACCCGGTCGTGCCCTGCATCCCGCTGAATATCGCCGTATTGTCCATTATGGCCTGCAGCTCCTCCATTGTCTGCGGAACCACCAATGCCTGATCGGGCCTGGCCGCCAGAAACTCCTCCTTGCTGCAACCTAGTAAGCTGATACAGCTCAGTAGGTAGATAAATTGATATACTGTTCTTTTCATAAGATTAATTGTTTTATATATTTCAGCCTCCCTCCCGACACACATTTCCATCACACGAGGCTGTCTCCTACATTTGCTTCATGCAAACATAGGAGACAACCCCATATGCATACATGCTTCCTGTATAATGTCTGTAATGCAAATCCGTCTATTGATCGCACTATAATTTCTTTCGCTTCTTCCTTTATAGAATACTGTCCCCCTCTTTGTAGAGCCTGTCCCGAGAATCGGGAGGGTAAGGGGGAGGAAATTACGCAAGAAACTTATTTTCAGTATGTTTTGACTTCTTTCCTCTCCCTGTCCACCCCTTTTTCCTGCGCGCCCCTCTCCAGAGAGGGATAGCATTTAACAAAGCCGGTGCAAACATAGGATCCAATGCCCTCTTATGCATTGAAGTGTCCTATTTCCGGGTACACGGTAGCGCAATGAGGGGGATGTGTACTGCTTTACTTCAATCGCGCCGTGATACCAAAAGCGATACTTCCCGCCTGCCGTGGTATATCCCGGTAATGGGGGTCGATGCCCCGGCCATTGGCGGCCCAGAGCAGTCCCGTAGGCCTGCCGTACGCATGCAGGACAAGGTCTGCAAAAGGTGTCCTGCGCAATAGGCCACCGGACAGGCTGTAGGACAACTGTATATCGTCCAGCCGCAGCATATCGGCTTTTTCGATCAGTACGGCACTATTGATATAGAATGCATCCCTTCCGGCAGGCAGTTCGGGACGGAAAGAGGGTACCGTTGTACGGTCTTCATCTCCCGGAGCCTGCCAACGATCGGCATAGTCTGCATGTCCCTTCCACCACTCTACCATATTGCCGTACTGTATGGACGAAGCCCGGAAATAATGGCCGCCCTTATAGCTCAGGTTGAACGACAGGGACAGTGCGCCATAGATCAGCGTATGCCTGAATCCCGCAAACCGTGTAGGCTGCAACGGTCCGGCATAGCGGAGGGAATCCAGGGCGGTCTGTGCCGTGATGGTGCTGTAGGCCTTGGAGACTTCTCCGTTCAGCCAGCCCTGTGGGTCTCCCTCGCCGTCCAGTCCCTCCCATCGGTAGCCGAATACGGCAAACACGGGTTTCCCTTCGACCGGGCTGATATTGCTCTCGGACAGGTAGGCGCTTCCATTGCCCACCGGCATCAGGTACCCGGTCACCTGTGTCCGTGCGTAGCTTGCGATCAGCGTCGGCTGCCACTGCACCTTGCCCTTGCCGATACGTGCATGCAGGCTCACGTCCCAACCGCTGCCCTCCATATCGGCCACATTGCCGTAGAACGAGGACGCTCCCAGTGTAGGATCCAACGGTGCACTGCCCAGCAGGTCTACAGCTTTTTTACTGTAGTATTCGATACTGCCGCCGAGTACCTGTCCTTTGAGACCGAAGTCCAGACCCAGATTCAGCTGTCTGACCTTTTCCCATCGCAGGGCAGCATTGGGCAGGCTCAGTATCTCGGCACTGGTCTCCGGGATAGCGCCCAGCTGTCGGTAGCGTGCCGTGACCAGGGCATTGGCACCACGGGCGATATTGCCGTTGTGGCCGTAGGTCACCCGCAGCTTGAGATCCGGCATCCATGCCCAACGGTAAAAACTTTCCCTGCCCAACTGCCAGGCTACCCCTGCCGACCACAGCGGCGTGCCCTGCATATTGGTCTCCACGCCGAACAGGTTGGCCGCATCGTTGCGCGCACTCGCACTGACCGTATAGCGTCCGGCATAGGTGTAGGCGGCATTGGCATAGCTGGACAGGAACCTGTCCAGCATCTCCGAAATCCCCTGGCTGTTCGGAATCATACTGGTCGAGGTATTGTACGAGTTTTTATAAGCCTGTCCAAAGTTCATCTGGCTATTGGTCAGGCTGCCCTCACGTTCGTAGCCGTAGAATGTGGCGGTACGCCCCCTGGTCAGTATATCCCGTATCTCCCATCCGCCGATAGCGTGTAGCCGGTGGTCGCCCCATGTCTTATCTACAGATAGCTGTACCCGCCCCTGATGGCTGCGTGTGGCCGACAGGCGCTGTTCGAGGATACCTGCCCACGGTACGGGAAATTCGTTGCCCGCTCCGGGCTGATAGAAGCGGTTGACCCGGTCCCGCACGTAGAAGCTCTCTCTGCCATTGAGAAAGTCCCGGTCATTGTCCCGGTGCTGGTACTGGTAGCGCAGCTCGGCCTTCAGCCAGTCCAAGGGTTGATAGCGGAGCGAGGTCTGCAGGAGATTGTCGCCTATAGCGGTATGGTATCCGCTATGGGATATTTCGTCCAGAGGCCTGTAATCCCAGTCTATGCCCGATTGCTGCGCCAGCTGCGAGCGGAACGCGGAGCTCAGGCCGTTGGGCACAGCCAGTGCCAGGCCCTGGTCATCCACCAGATCGGCATAGGGGTACATGCCCATCAGCCCTCCTGCGGCAAGCCTGTATGCCGGATTGCTGCCCTGTGTCAGGCGTTGCCGTGCCAGCTGCACCGTAGCATCCACCTCCAGGCCTTCGTACAGACGGAAGCCGTACTGGCTGCGCAGGGTAAAGCGTTGGTCGGCATGGCCGACCAGGCTCTGCCGCAGCCTGTCCAGACCTGCCGAGAGGTAGTACTGCTGCCTGTCCGAGCGGCCGCTGACCTGCAGGCTGTGCTGCTGCTGTACAGACGTCCGGTAGAAGTGGCCGTGCAGGTCGTCACGCATATCCATATCCTTCCACCGCTCGATCTGTACACGGGCTTCGGCCCCGTCCATATCCCCTGCACGCACCTTGTCCAGCAGCTCCACCACAGGACTGACTACCGGCCGGGTAAAGGTATTGGTCAGGTTGCCGTCGTATTTGCCCCGGCCAAACATCAGCTCCTCCATCTCGATAAAATCCCTGCCGGACATCTGTGGCACATTATGTAGATCGGGACGGGGCTGTATGGTGGCATTGCTATTGAACTGTATGCTCGGTTTCGCGGCTTTGCCCTTTTTGGTCGTGATGACGATCACGCCGTTGCCCGCACGTGCTCCCCAGATGGAAGCCGCGGCGGCATCCTTGAGCACCGTCACGCTCTCGATATCGTTGGGGTTGATGCTGTTGAGGTCGCCCTCATAGGGAAAGTTGTCCAGTACGATCAGCGGTGCGGCCTCGGCAAAGATCGTGCTGCGCCCTCTGACGAGCAGCGGATCGGGCGCTCCGGGACTGCGGTCGAAGACCACACCCGGCACGATGTTTTCCAGACGGTCGATAACATTGGGGCCTATACGGCGGTGGAACAGGCTGCTGTCCACAACCTCGAAAGACCCTGTCGCCCGCTCGCGGGGTATCTGCTGATAGCCCGTGCTGACGACCTGTACCTCTTCGATTGCCAGCGTGGTGTCGGTGGTGTCTTTGATCTGTCGAGCGGTTTGCCCGTCGGCAGCCCCGATGTCCTGTCGGGGCTGCGGTCGGGCTACTGAACTAAACAACATGAAACATAATATCATGGTTGTAAGGGCGAAACATTTTTCGCCCCTACGCATGTTAAATAAAAATATGTGCAGATATATCTGTACGGATCGGGGGATACCGACCTCGCCTCGTTGTACGGTGGATGTATGTTTGGATCGTCGTTTTCTTCTTCGTAGAGACGCAATGCTTGTCCCGAATTTTCGGGGATGTTGCGTCTCTACATATTGGTCGGGCAGGCACAGTCCTCTCCCACCCTCATAAAAATCCTTCATTTTATAGGTTTTGAAATGATTGATCTTCAATTTCCGCCACGCCTTAGGATGGGTACCACACCACCTGTACAGCCAGAAGCGAAATCTTCGGATCGAATAAAAAATTAGTTAACGGTAACCGGAATGCTGAAAATGCGTCTTATAATCAAGGTTTAAAATTGTGGTCGTGCAGCATTCACCGACATAGGAAAGCCTGCCGAACTATTCGGGGTTTCTTTTGATGTTTTTAAGAAGTTGTTTTTTCATAACTCGTTAAGTATATAACGAGTCTTGTTGGCTGGCAGTTACTTTTGATACATGTGGGACTACAAACCGTGGCTACTTTTCAGTTCTCAGGCCTTACGTAACACGGGATTACAGTAGTCCCACATCTACCTTATATGTGCAAATATAACATAATAAGCATAGACGTGGGTATTTAAACTACCGCCCTGCGTTACGGCCTGAGAAAATTGTAGCCGCAAGACTCTTGTTTTAAACACCAATGAAGAAAATTAATCTTCTATCAATAAGACAAATATACAAAACCTAATTACAAAAAAAGAATTAAATGTCACTTTTTGTAATTCGAATGAGCATCAATTTTGAATTATGACTAGTATCGACAGAAAATTCATCACAGAAAATATCCTTAACCTACTAGATTATAGTGGAGTTGCAGATAGTGATTTTGCGAACCTGATTGAGAAGTCATCAAGAACGATGGTTAGAATACGTAAGGGCGAAGCATTATTTACTATTGAAAGTATTAACATTGCAACACAATTCTTCGATAAGACGTTAGATGAATTAAATACGTTAAAAATTGAATTTGAAGAAAATTATCGCAATAAACTCAAAGGTATCCACAAATCCGACACATCTTTCTATGCTGTATTAGAAAAACGTCCAACTATAACTTATGCTATAAACTACTATTTATTAGAACATTACGAATTTCAAACATCAGGTCTCATTGTTGATAAAATCAAAGATTTTTTCAAATCCTTTGGATGGGATTATTCTAGCTCATACATCTCTAGTTCAATGAAGAGGAATAATAAACAAATATTCGTCGCGGGCACTGAAATAGTTGATGGGAATGAAGTAAATGTATACAAGAAAAAATAAAGTCTTTTTGCAACAAGATTATTTAATAATACAACCAATTGAAAAAGCCAAATAGATCGATCCCTGAAAACAAAGTCCCAATCTTGTGGCGTGTATTCATTATTGTTTTTGTTCTAACGCTACTAATTTACCTGTTCTATAAAGGTGGAAATGGATCAGATTGGTATCCCGGTAAGCCAATGCATATGCGATAGACAATTGATTACGTGAGTAATATATATAATGCAGCAATGAAAGTAAATTTTGAAATAATTGACAATCACGTATTAAATATTGCAGGAAGATCCACTGATCTTCATAACAATTTTGATTTCGTTGGTTTTGACCACAATGTGGCGAAAGGGATTACCTTACAAACGCCATAGGCGGAGCGTACATTATAATCGACACAATATCCTCGACTGAAACGCCTTTACAAAACTATAATTATGCCATTTACTGAACTAGACAACAAAATAACCGAAGTTATTAATTGCTTTCAGCAGAAATTAGAATCAATAGATTTTGACTTCCAAAATTCCATCGAATTTATCTTGTCAGAGAACCTCAAAGATGAATTTCAGAGTATATCTAAAGGAAGAGGCTTGTATTTTTTTGAAATGCAAATACCTTCTTCCAGTAATATTAAATCTGTTTTAAATAGTGATTTTGAAAATTTCAACGAAATATGGAGACATGAAAGTGTATTCCACATGTGGTCACCTGGAGTTAAAAAATTAAGATGTGTTGTAGCCAACAAGAAAATTGGAAGTTATTTAGACGGTGAATGGATACCTTTTTATCTAGGTAAAAGTGAGTGTCTTTATAAAAGAATAAATCAACATGTTTTTCAAGATCAGAATCAACGAACATTTGGCATGAAGCTATACTCTAGAAAAAACCTTTACGGTCTAAAGTTCAGAGTATCCACACTTGAAGTAAATGCAAAAAATTATTATAAGATGATCTTACCTTATTTAGAAACTCATTTCAGGAATAAGCTAAATCCCATAATAGGCCAATAATCTCCAACTTTGGCGCTAAGTTCTGTTTAGCGCAACATCATTATAACGCTGAGAAAGGAAAAGGGCTGGTCGCAGGGCGATCTGGCAAAGAAGAGCGGTGTGTCCAGGGAGATGATCGGCAAGTACGAGGTTCATCCCACCCAGATCAACACGTGGAAGCGGGAGTTTCTGGACAATGCGGAATCGGTGTTCAGTAAGGATCATGCAGTAACCAAAGACGAATCCAAAGGGAAGGAACTTTATTCTAAGATCGGGGAATTGCAGATACAGGTTGATTTCCTAAAAAAAGTATTGGGCAAATGAGTTTGGAGGAAAAACGCAGGCTTGTTTGCCCACCCTACAGGAAGTTGAGTATTTATCAGCAATGCAGGGTCATCGAACTGCCGAGCAGCAGTTATTATTTCAAGCCCAAAGGGGAATCGCTTTACAATCAGCGGGTGATGAAAGCGATTGACCGGAAGTTCCTGGACTGCCCGTTTTATGGCGTGGAGCGGATGACCGCATACCTTAAAATGGACCTGAGATATCCACGTTAGTATACTGTTTGTAGCCATTCACAAAATTCCCTTTTAGTATCCCTTTAGATCTCCTATATGGAGGCAGGTCTTCTTTATCTCTATATCCACTTAATTCACTTTCAACCCAGTCAAGCAATTGAGTATTTTGAATTCGCGTTGCAAGAACCTTGGTTTTCAGGAGAGGGTCACTTAACGAAACATCTGTTACAACAAGATCATTTATAATTGACTCCAATAACTTCATGATACGTCAATAATTTATTCCTTCTCTGCCAACTTCAACATCGCATTTGCCACGCCACGTGTCGACTCATCGTACTCCTCATGTAGATATCCATGCTTTTCGTTGAGTAGATAAAAGTCGCGGTACAGATCAAACGGATTTTGTGAGCCACCAACCCATGTAATGACAATCTCCAAAATATCTTTCATCACGGGCTGAAAGGTCATACGGCCATCCGACCCACGGACACCACCACCATCGCATTTGCGCTTACCTAGATTCAAGAATATATTTTTCTCGTCATAGATAATATTGCGCATTTCTTGATACTCTTCCCCTTTTGGCAGATGATCCATCAATAGCTTACGGATACCACCATAGTAAATATTATATTTTTCTTCGGGATTGTCTAGCTGCTTCCCAACCAACTCTCTCAGTTCATCGATTTCTTTCAAGCTGCCTGCTTCGCCGTCTATAGTTAGTTGCTTGCCTTTTTTCTCGTGTGCACGCTGTAGGAGCTCCAATCGTTCGAGATCAGCCTGACTTACTTCCTGCTCCTGTTGGGTCTTTTTCTTATTATTTTCTTCCATAATCTGTGGAGTTTATTAATTGATTTCAAATACGGCTTTTATCTTTTCGCTCGCCTCACGGACATTCTCCTCGTCCCATGTAATAGGATTCAGCTTGGCAACAGCAGCTTTGTGATCGGGATAAAACTCCTTAAAGGCTGCATGGTAGTTTTTATTGTACAGTTCCTTTTGGTACCAGGTATAGAACGAATACACCAAGGATTTATGGATTTCATTTTCTTTGGCAAATCGCTCTACCATAAAATCGTTTTTGATATAGGTCTTGATGTAGTCAAAACTTGCCCTAGGCATAAAATAATCCCTTGCGAAGCCGTTGGCCTTTTCCTCGATCAGAAACAAGTCTTCATCATCGGACAGATGATAACGGTTAGTCTTGATCGCATCATAATCGAACAGCACGTGGTGCAATTCGTGCAATAGCGTAAACCAGATTGTCGGATAACTCTTCAGGTAATCGGTCAATACAATACAAGGCTTGTCATTGATGATAAATGTAGCGCCTCTCACATGGGTAGTCGATAGATAGTTTTGAAAGATTACGGTCACCCCTATATTGTATAAAGCCCGGCAAACGGTATACAGACCATTCTTGACATCTTGCGAATAGGGCTTCATATTGACAACGACATCCTTGAGCCGCTCACGATCGTATTCGTTTGGGTTGCTGATCAACCGAAACGTCTGATAGGCCGACCGAACCCAAAAGTCTTTCATCTTGTCCGAAAACTTCCGTTTTGTCCTACTGTATAATGGTGTCACCAATTCTTCTTCAAATTGACGGATCGACTCATAACCAAAGTAGTACAGCACACGCTCTACCAATTCGTCTATATCATCGGTATTGTCAAAGAATCCTAGCTTCGTCAATGCCTTGACATCGAAGTTCTTCATCAGGAACCTGACTTTGCGGGCACGATCAATGGATGTGATATTCTCGATGTTCTGGTTCTTGAGCACCATCTGGATAAAATCGTCCACATCGATCTCTAAGAATTCCGCAATCTTGACAATGTGGATCAAGTTTGGCTGCTTGGCCGTACCATTGATGATATCCTCAAATACGTCCTTATCAACGTTAAGCAGTTTGAGAGCCTTAGTCTTAGTGACACCGTATTCCTCAATCTTTTCCTCAAATCGAGCTTTCAGATCGAGAGATGCACCGTCATCAAAGATATCTTGAAGAAGCTTGTCTATATCTACATTTTTCATTTTTGACAGTATTTACCCGTCAAATATAAATACATATTTTACAAAAAGCAAAAATAAAGGGTAAATACCCTTTATTTATAAAAAAATTATTGTAGTCACGACTTAATTATTCAGACAAAAACTGCTACTACTTATCTCATAATCTTTGATTTGCTATTGCAATCAAGATATTGTCTAAATGTCTAGGGGAGATATCAGAATATGGTTTTACTGTTTTGAGATATCGTGAGACGCCTAAACATCTAAGATAAAATGAGGCGTATTCCAAATCTATCGAGCCCTTTTTGGATATACGATTCTTGGGTTTGGCTTCGGGAATCTCCTTAAAAAACAATTTCAATGCTCCGTAAGCTCTGCTATCGTAAATAAAAAATATGTGAGGTAGATGAAAATGCAAATATTTGGAAGCAAATGAACGTTTATTTAGTTGTGTTGACTTAGTAAAAGCAACACTTAGTGTCCCATGTAATTCTAAAACATGATTGATCTGCCCATCATCAAGCGCTAGAACATCTATATGTCCCCAATTATTGATGATGGCGATATCTTCGTCCAACTGTAAGTTTTCGAATATTGGCACAACACTGTCTACATAAAAATCATCATTAATCAATTTATTTTCAATACAATTATCCGATCCTTTATATTTTCGCCTTCTCTCTAACGCTACGGCATATGTACGGCCTATAATAAATGTCTTTGCAAGTACCGGCTGTCTATCCGTGTTACTAGGATATTTAGCACACATGTCATAGAGGATATGGTTAGCTAAGTCCCAGTCATCTGTCGCGTAGGTGTCAATGTTTTTAATAATTTGTTTTATGGTCATAAAATCAAAATATGTGGTATATTCCTGTTATTAATTATCAAATTTTTGTCTACCCTCCTACGATAAGATTGCACCGGAAGGAACAATAAACATACCTATCGCTGTAATAACGAAACAAACTATAAGCAGCATACTCAACAGGGCATGCAGAACTCCTCCCAATTTAGAGGTTAAGATCAAAGTCTGAACAACGCCAATTCCCAGACTAAAAAGCATTAGCCAATTCCATATACTCAAGACGATGGACGCAGTATGGATAGTATCAATAACACTGTAAATCATTTCACTTCTAAACGAAATTGCAATGAGAAACGAGAGAATACCGAAAGCAAGGTTCATTCTATAAAAAACGTTCGACTTTTTACTCATAACTTCTGGCATTATTAGGCAAATTAGACAATCGGTTCAAAGGATTAAAGGTAGTGATTTTTCGTGTATTAGAGCAAGTTTGATTCGAATGATTTACTCATCACGCCGTTGCCCCCCTGGCCCCCCAGATCGAACCCGCCGCATCCTTGAGCATGGTCACGCTCTCGATATCGTTGGGGTTGATGCTGTTGAGGTCGCCCTCATAGGGAAAGTTGTCCAGTACGATCAGCGGTGCGGCCTCGGCAAAGATCGTGCTGCACCCCCTGACGAGTATAGGATCGGGCGCTCCGGGACTGCGGTCGAAGACCACGCCCGGCACGATGTTTTCAAGGCGGTCGATCACATTGGGGCCTATACGGCGGTGGAACAGGCTGCTGTCCACGACCTCAAAACTCCCCGTGGCCCGCTCCCGCGGTATCTGCTGGTAGCCCGTGCTAACGATCACCTCTTCGATGGCCAGCGTGGTGTCGGTGGTGTCTTTGATCTGTCGAGCGGTTTGCCCGGTGGCAGTCCCGATGTCCTGTCGGGACTGCGCCGGGGCATGGGTAAACAAACACAGGAAACATAATAACAATGGTAGGGGCAAAAACCGAGCTTGCGAGCTCACCGAAGGTAAATATTTTGCCCATAAATGATTGTCTGTCCGTAACGATTGGGCGAAAGATGTTTCGCCCCTACGTATGGAATACAACCACATGTGCAAATACATCTGTATGGATCTGGGGATGCCTGCTTCGCCTCTTTGTATGGTGGAAATATGTTTTAATCGTCGTTTTCGTAGAGACGCAATGCATTGCGTCTCCTTTATATTGGAGACGCCATAAATGGACGTCTCTACATTTTGTGGTGGGCACAGTCCTCTCCCACCCTCATAAAAATTCTTCATTTTTTATTGGTTTCATAATAATTGACCTCCGATCCCGGCAACGCTTCAGAAAGATACCATCCTTTCTATCCAGCCTGATGCCAGGCCATCGGTCTAATAAGCTAATTCACGAATGGGTATCGGAATGCTGAAAATGCGTGTTATAATAAGGTCTAAAATTGTGATTGTGCAGCGTTCACCGACGTAGGATCGCCTGCCGAATTATTCGGGGTTACGCTTGATGTTTTTAAGAAACTGTTTTTTCATACTCACAACGTTTATAATCGCGAGTCTCGGGGTAGGTTAATATCGCTGTACTGGGCCTACCATCTGCAAAACAAGGTTCCGACGCCTTCCAAAGACAGAATAGTAGAGCCCATGTGTACAGCGCTCATCAAAGATAAGCAAAATGTAAACACGGGCATTGACCTACCATCTCGCTTTGGATACAAACTGTCGGAATTTGTTTTCGAGACTTTTTAACTCAATGCCAAGAAACTTTTCAAGTTTCTGATATTCAATAGTACAAATACAGTCTACCGTAGCACGAGCCGTAATAGATTTTATGAACCAACACTCGCACGCTATTGTCATGGCAAAAGGAAGCACACCGTCAAGGACACGCCTCTACCAAATGGGAATATCTGAGTTTTGGGATGAAATTCAAGGAATATTCGAAGTGAAAGGTTATCACGGCAATAATTGGGAAGCTTTCCGAAAAGGTAAAAATTACGAAGCCTTTTTTATATTCAAAAAATAATAACGAACTTTGTATCAGGAGGTTTGAAAATCATGAGTGTAAATAGAGAAAAAAAGAACAAGAAAAGCGATGAAATGACAGTCCAAGAACGTCACACCATCTATAACAGTTCCTCCTTTTTTAAAAAGAAGAATGAGGATGCTATCGATTTTTTAAAGAAACACCCTATTCCAAAAGAATATCTACAAAGATAAGGTGATATAAACTAGAGAAAGCCGGACAAATGTTCGGCTTTTTAAATTATAATTTTTTGCTAATGCTTATTTTAGTTTTTGAATTTCCTCGATAGGCAAACCTATTATATCGGAGATCATCTCCACATCAAATCCGTTCTGCAACATCTTGAAGGCTGATTCTATTTTCTCGGCTTCGGCTTTGGCACGTTCTTCCTTTTTGCCTTCTTCCTTAGCATAGTCTAAGACTGCTTTTTCATCCCATTTACGTTTTAGACTTACATCGTACATTTCTCGTTCCTCCTTACTTAATTTGCTGTATTCAGCGACTTGAAACAGTTTTTCAAATATTGGCTTTCTTAGATAGATTGGCAATTTTTCCATTGTTGACATATTTTTCAATACATATAGCCATCTGTCCAAATCACTCTCTAAGTCTGCCTCGACTTTCACAAAGTTAATCAATTTATCATTAGTGTTTATTTTCAATGGAATGATAGAGCCCTTCGGGGTTCTAAGTAGATAAATCCTAAATCTTCATAGAAAATTTTTCCTGTATCCCTGTTACACAAGCAAATATCATGCAGGAAGTTTGTACCATCCTCATCATCCGGCATGGCAAAGCCATCCATCAGCACGATGACATATACCTCCGTGATGTCATAATTCCATTCCCTGCGCTTGCCTTTGGGGGCTTGGTCGGCTATGAGCTTGCTACCGTAATAGAGCATACGGCGTTTGAGGTTCATCAACGCAGTCCGCTGTACCTCGATGATAAATTTTTCGCCGTTATCAGCCGTACAGGTCAGATCGAATATAACCGTTCCCAACTCTTCCGCTTCGCCGACATGTTCATTTTTATTATAGACCAGATCCTGTATTGTCTTTCTACCCCGAAACAGGTCATTCAGAAATGCAATCAGCAAATCCTTATTCACTTCCGAGCCGAATATTCGCAATAATTGGCACTTGGTTATACCGTGGGTCTCCCTTTGATAATTCAACCACTTTTACAGATGTTCCCAAATTTTTGCCTTCATCTGCTTTAAAGAGCAAGTTGGCATAGTCGTAATTTATTCTAAGCTCTAATGTTTCTTTCATTTTTCGTTTTATTTAATAGCCTTACGGCAATGGATACTTAGAATAAACTTGCTTCAATATGGTTTGTAATTCCGCTGCACTCGGAAGACTTTTACCATAAGGCCATAACGCTCTAAATTCATTGGTAATTACTAGTCCCTGTACAATTATAACCAAGTCGGTAGAGACCCGAGGGAACTCTACCGACAGTAGGACTTTTCATTTATAGTATTAGATTTCCTTTTCGCCATTCATTTAGCGTCGTTTGTGCTATGAAAGAGAAAAAATCAGAGCTTTTTGATATTGCCTCTAATACTTCCGTTCCTTTCTTTTCATGCTTTGGTAAAAGATAAGTAGCTGCTGCTAAACGAACACCTATCACATCATGATTAAGATATGACAATAACTCATCTATACTATCTTGCTCTTTTAAATAAGAGACGGCTTTTATTACCTTATTATAATTTTTATTACCCGTCTTATAATCGCCTTCCCTTGTAGCTTCTGCATGTTTTTTTGCAGCGTCTTCAAAAAGACTAAGTGCCGTTGATATATCTTTAATCTTTATCATGGTTTCCAACCAAATTGTTTTAACATTTTTATACCGTAATCATATTGTGTCTGATAGCTTTGAGTACTCAGCCATTCTCGCACAGTCTTACCATTGGTAAAGAATTGCTTTGATGAGTAATGTCCTGAAATTTTAGCATGGATTGAACCAGCACCATGTGGCAATTTCATCAGATTACTTGTGTTGTGGATTGTTTGATTTCCAAATTTCGCTATGTTAGCTGGTGTTTGCTCAACAATGTGATGCCAAGCCTGTCCCTCTCCAGCTGGGCCCATTGCTCTTTTAAAAGCTGCAAAAGAATTAAATCCTTGTCCAGCCTCTCTAGCAGCAAACCTTGTCCACAACGCCCCGGCACCTTTAACCAGGTAATTACCTGCAACCATTGAACCACCGGTAATCAGCCCCTCTTTAAGATTATTATCCCCTACCGGATCATAAGGCTTCTTGTTAACGAACGTACCTTCGCCAAATATCATATTACCTAGAGAAGCAAAAACATTCCCGGTATTCTTATGATAAAGTTGACCATCTATCTCCTCTAAGATTTGTAGTCGATCGACATCCTCGGGAAGTTCCTTTCCTACATATGTCCAACCCTGTCTGGTTGAAGCTTGATCCACAGCATCGTCATCCCAAAGATAATTACCATAACGATCCTGGATCCAATCAAGCGGCCCCATCCCATCCGGATCGATAAACCTTATTGGATTGTTGAATGCGTAGTTGTACGGACTGTGTCTGCGCATTAACTCCGCCAGCGGACCCACCACATTCCACCTGCCGATCTCCGCGTCGTAGAACCTTGCCCCGTAGTCGTACTGTCCTCCAAGCTCGCCCTGGAGTTCCTTGCCATTGTAAAGATACTTATTATTTGTAGGTGTTTTTATTTTTCAATGGCCCAAATGAGATCATCGTTGCACTCCTCGGTTATCGTCCGCTGATACGAGATGATGCTTGCCAAATGGATAGTAGTCGTCCTATTGGAGTATCCGTGTCGTATCGACGTGGGGATCACAATCCAGTGTCGAACGTATGTTCAGGGGTTTTAAAGAAAACACCACTAATCTATTCTTATATAAACCGATTTAAGTCCATTAAAATAAAGCGCTAATTTTCCATCAGGCTGTATTCTATATTCTGTTTGCTCGATTTGAGGAGATGAAGGCTGATTTGTTATCAATAAATTCCCTTCTATTTTATATGTCATATATATTTTTTGCTCTTTACTCTCCAAATGAATAATATAGATTAATTCTCCCGTGTCTTTAAATTCTATGGATATATTGCCATATTCTCTCAATGACTCAATATTGTTTGGATCCAACTTCCATTTCCCTATTAAACCTTCATTCATATGTGATCCCCAACTTTGAAAAATTTTCCTTAATATTATTGTAGAAAGGCTTTCCTTTATATTTACCTTTTATTTCAATTATTTTCGATTTTAATAACGGGTTATTATATTCTTTTAACATTGCAACTAAATAAATATCCATTTGTTGTTCACTTAGTCCATCTGTGACACCATTCATCCAATATTTCATCAAACTTTCATCCGTAATATGATTTAAGATTTCTGGCACTGCCTTATCTTTTAGTAATAGAGCTATTTCAGTACCTAGATCATTTAAGGAGGTGCTCTCATCTACTTTCCACCAATAATCCCGCATATGATGAGAAAGAAATCCTATCCGAATCTTCCAATGACAATCCGAAATCATTGGCTTAGACTTAATTTCCATTGGATCTAATACTTTTAATGCAGTACAATAAACACCTAGATTTATGGTAAAAATTGTGCAACTAGAATTACTATTTTGACTCTTTTGGAAATTAATAATTCCAATATTGTTCTCTCGATCAATTAAGAAATTATTACCTCGTTTCTTGAAACCAAATTCTTTTAAAAGCTTTGAGGCTTCTGTTAAAACAATTTTATACTTATCATCCATAATTTCCTTACTTTGGTTTTCTAACCTCTTGGACAGGATATCCTCCGGGTGTATTCAAGTCCAACCAAATATCTTTAATACGTTGAAGCGGATGGTATCGTGATGACCCTACCTTGGTTTCGATGCCCCCTTGAACTTTTCCATTATATTCTACCTCAATATCAATAACTCTCGATCCAAAAGGTGTCTTTTTAGGAACTTCTATTCTAACTTCACGCCCCTCGGCTTTTAAACCATTAGCGACTTCATCTCTATAGGCATTTCCTGCCATTCTATTTCTTTGTACCTGTGAAATTTTTCCTGTTGAAGAAGCCTCACCTACACCAGATTCAGCTGTTGCCACTTTCCCTCCAGCTTTATGAGTAACTATTCCAACAGTAACTACCGCTGCAACACTTCCAATCGCCTCCATGTCCCCATTTGCAGCTTTACCAACTGTCCGAACAACTTCCGGAGCTCCAGTGGATTCCAGAAATTGATTTCCTGCACCTGAATAATCTCCCTTACTAAGATGCTCAACGGTACTTATTGCTGTACTAACACTGGAAATAACCTGATTGTGCAGCTGTGAACCATTGGCTATATCCATTAGTGTTGTACCAAAACCTTTGAAAAACTTCTTTATCCCGTCATTTGGCCACATTCCATCGGGATCAATAAATCGGATGGGATTGTTGAAAGTATAATTATAAGGAGACCATCTCCTGCCTTGCTCAGCCAGCGGATCCACCACGTTCCATCTACCGATCTCCGCATCGTAGAACCTAGCTCCGTAATCGTACTGTCCTCCAAGCTCGCCCTGAAGTTCTTTACCATTATAAAGATACATATTGTCCCCAGCAGATACAACATATTGTTTGCCGAAGGGGTAGTAGTCGTCTGCTTGCAGTATTTCGACGGTTTGCGTACTCGGATTTCGATAGAGTGTGGCTCGTATATTGCCTAAGTGGTCAGTCAGGTTGTAGCGGTAGGTATACGTATTGTCGGAGATATTGCGGTATGCCACACCTTCCCCGGTATGGATAAGTTCTATGCCGCTGCTGCCGTACTCTATACCGCCTACGTAGTCCCTGTCTCCCCCTTGGTTGGAGTACTTCCGCAGTTTGGTTCCTAGTGCATCGTATAGGTACCCTACGCTGACCGTGCCGTTCCATGCGCTATCCGGTAGGTTCAGATAGTTATAGCTTAAGCTCATCCCCGTGCGGTCGGTCAGTGCATTGCCGTTGGCGTCATAGCTGTACGTGCCGCTCAGGCCTCCGCTGAGTGCGGTCAGGCGGTTGCCTGCGTAGCTATAGGCTATGGGCGTACCGCCGTCACGTGTCAGCGTGGTGATGTTGCCCATGTCATCATAGCTCATGGCTTCGCTCATCGCCGTGCCGGTGCTGGTACCGTTTGTCAGGCGGTTCAGCTTATCATAGCTGTAACTGTACGTACTGCTTGTTGTTGCTCCATGACCCCAGTGCTGTTCGGAGATATTACCATTGTACTGGGGTACGGCACCGTCATTATACTTCAGCATATAGCTGAAATATGGAGAGGCCGTATTTACCGTCCAGCCTCTCTCGTTGTAGGCATAGGAGGTACTGCTGTGGAAACCGCTG
>Ga0182743_1000636_pt1 | contig 40931 bp, 40 predicted proteins | sample eDN3rd30CKraftOP_FD_128522 | JGI IMG/M metagenome (GOLD analysis project Ga0182743, IMG submission 128522) | Enriched Organic Plus compost microbial communities from Emeryville, California, USA - eDNA 3rd pass 30_C Kraft OP (version 2) (version 2) ... | reverse complement strand
CGCGCGCGGCAATTTCCGCCTCGGTCTTCGTGCCATAGGGGAGCCCGGCATTGTCCGCCGCATAGATCACCGGAGCTTCGGGCAGCAGCGCGCGCAGTTCGGCGAGCACGGATAGCCCGCCAACGCCCGAATCGAACATCAGGATCGGCGCTGCGGGGTCGGTGTGGGCGTTCAAGGGGATTCTTTCGGATGGACGGTGCGTCGCCCCCTTCTATCGTGCCGGATGCAAAAAAGAAAAGACGGGGCTTCGCCAATTGCGTGGGCCGGGATAAGGAACGATGCATGAACTGGTTCGCCGCATTCCTGATCGCCTATGTGCTGGGCTCCATCCCCTTCGGTCTGTTGCTGACCCGGCTTGCCGGGACGGAGGACCTGCGCAGTATCGGATCGGGCAATATCGGGGCGACCAATGTCCTGCGCACCGGGCGCAAGGGTCTGGCTGCGGCGACTTTGCTGCTCGATCTGATCAAGGGATTGGCGGCGGTGTGGGCCGCCGGGCATTTCTTCGCCGGAACCGAAGGATTGGCCGCCTTGGCGGCGGTGATCGGGCACTGTTTCCCGGTGTGGCTGAAGTTTCGTGGCGGCAAGGGCGTGGCGACGACGGCGGGTATCGCTTTCGGCCTCGGCTGGCCGATCGGGCTTGCCTATGCGCTGGTCTGGCTGGGCATGCTGGCGCTGACCCGGATTTCCTCGCTTGCGGGCATATCCGCGGCGGTTGTGCTGCCGCTGGCCGCGTCCGCGCTGGGGCGGATCGCGATCGTACCGTGGCTGGCGGCTATCGCGGCGCTGGTGGTGTTCCTCCACCGGGCGAATATCGCGCGGCTGCGTAACGGCACCGAACCGCGTGTGGGCAAGCGCGGATAAGGCGGGCGGGATGGCGTTGACGCAGCAGGAAGCTTTCGCCCGCATCCGCCTGTTGCGCTCGCCCCATATCGGGCCGATCAGCTATGCCCAACTCCTGCGACGCTGGGGTTCGGCGGTGGCGGCGCTGGACGTTCTGCCCGATCTTGCCGCGCGTGGCGGGCGGCCTTACCGGGCAGCTCCTGCCGCCCGGATCGAGGAGGAAATTACCGCCGTGCGCAAAGCGGGCGCGCGCTATCTGTTTCATGATTCCGCCGATTATCCGGCACTGCTGTCACAGATCGACAGCGCCCCGCCGATTCTGACAGTGCGCGGCGATGCCGGGCTGGCAAGCGGGACAGTGGTGGCGATTGTCGGCGCGCGCAACGCATCGGCCGCCGCAATCAAGCTCGCCGGCGATTTCGCGGCCGGATTGAAGGAAGCGGGCGTCACTGTCGCTTCGGGCCTCGCCCGGGGGATCGACGGGGCGGCGCATCGCGGCAGTTTGCCCGTCACCATCGGCGTGATCGCCAGCGGGATCGATATCGCTTATCCGCCGCAGCACGCTCAGTTGCAGGATCAGATCGCCGAAGAGGGCTTCCTGATTGCCGAACAGCCGCCGGGCACCGAACCGCGCGGCAGCCATTTCCCCAGCCGCAACCGCATTATCGCGGGCCTTGCCGCCGGAACGCTGGTGGTGGAAGCCGCGCCCAGATCGGGCTCGCTGATCACCGCCCGCCTGGCGGGAGAAGCGGGGCGCGAAGTTATGGCCGTCCCCGGCTCCCCGCTGGAACCGCGTGCGCACGGGTGCAACCAGTTGATCCGCGAAGGCGCGGTGCTGGTGCAATCGGTGGATGATGTGATCGAACTGGTTTCCGGTTTCGACGGGCATCCGCGCTCGCAGGTTCGCGAAGCCGCACCGGCCTTTTTCGATGCGAGCGAGGACATGGCGGAGGAAGCGGCGGATATCGCAGCCTTGCTTTCCCCCGCGCCGGTCGCGGTGGATGAATTGATCCGGCAAAGCGGGGAAGGGGCATCGGCGGTGCAACTGGCGTTGCTGGAACTCGAAATTGCCGGGCGCCTTGTCCGCCATGCGGGCGGACGGGTCAGCCTTTCCGGATGAAACAGGGGTATTCCATGCGAGGTTTCCAGAATGCCCATGTTTGATCCGCAGAGCAGTGTTCCATTGCGCGTGCAGGCCCTGTTCGCCACCATGCAGACGATCGTCCGAGCAGCGGCCGTGCCCTGCGCGATCTTTATCGTGGGCATGACGCTGCTGGGCAGCGCGCTCGATCTGTCGAACCAGGGGGAATCGGGCGGCGGGATGATCGCGCTCAATGCGGCCGGGTTGGTGGCCGGTTTCGCCCTGTGCCGCGCCATGCTCGACAAATCGGGGTTGAGCAGCATCACCGCGGGCAGGAGCTTCGGTGCCTATTTCGGCCTGTGCATCGTCACCGGGCTGGGAACCGTCGTGGGGTTTCTCCTGCTGATCGTGCCCGGTGTCGTCCTGCTGATCCGCTGGTTGCCCGCGTTCGGCTTCCTTCTGGGCGATGGGGAAGGGGTGTCGCAGTCCCTGTCATCGAGCTGGAACAGGACCAGAGGCCATTTCTGGGTTCTGCTGGCGGGCAGCATGATGCCGTTCTTCCTGCTGGCGCTGGCGGGCGGTTCCTATGTCATGGTCGACATGGGCTCTGCCGTGCCTGACAGCGTGTGGCTGATCGTGGCCAATCTGGCGATCTACGCCTCCACTGCGGGGTGGTCTGCCTACGGCATTGCCGCTTATGCCCTGTTGAAGGACGAGAGGAATGCGTTATCGGACGTGTTCGGTTGACGCCGACGCTTGACGAACCCCTATTCCCGCCACCACTTTCGTGCGCACATATACGCGTAAGGGCATCCGAACATCGCAATGCAACTTGTTATCGTCGAATCGCCGGCCAAGGCGAAGACCATCGAAAAGTACCTCGGCAAGGACTTCAAGGTTCTCGCCTCCTACGGTCACGTCCGCGATCTGCCGCCGAAAGACGGCTCGGTGCGCCCGGATGAAGACTTTGCGATGGATTGGGAAACCTATCGCGACAAACAGTCGCGGGTGAAGGAAATCACCGATGCGGCGAAAAAGGCCGACCGTCTGATTCTCGCCACCGACCCTGATCGCGAAGGCGAAGCGATCAGCTGGCACGTTCAGGATTTGCTGGCGAAGCGCAAGGCGCTGCCCAAATCGGTGGAGCGGGTGACATTCAACGCCATCACCAAGCAGGCCGTGACCGAGGCGATGCGGCATCCGCGCGATCTCGATCGCGATCTGATCGATGCCTATCTCGCCCGCCGTGCGCTGGATTATCTGTTCGGCTTCACGCTTTCGCCGGTGCTATGGCGCAAGCTGCCCGGCGCCAAGAGCGCGGGGCGCGTGCAATCCGTCGCATTGCGGCTGATCGTCGATCGTGAGCGGGAAATCGAAGCGTTCCGGCCGCAGGAATACTGGCAGGTCGGCGCGCTGATGGAGCATGACGGGACAGAGTTCCGCACCCGCCTCGTCCGCTTCGAAGGGGAAAAGCTCGACAAGCTTTCGCTCGGCGATGAAGGCATCGCGCTGCGGGCCAAGGCCGCGGTGGAAGCGGGCCGCTTCACGGTCGAGGATATCGAAACCAAGCCGCTGAAGCGCAATCCCGCGCCGCCGTTCACCACGTCGACGCTGCAACAGGAGGCCGCGCGCAAGCTGGGCTATTCGGCCAGCCACACGATGCGTCTGGCGCAGAATCTCTACGAAGCGGGTGCGATCACCTACATGCGTACCGATGGCGTGCAGATGGACGGCAGCGCCATTTCCGCCGCGCGCAAGGCGATCAGCGACCGTTATTCGGGCCACTACCTGCCCGAAAAGCCGCGGATCTATCAGACCAAGGCGAAGAACGCGCAGGAAGCGCACGAAGCCATCCGCCCGACCGATTTTACCCGCGACCGCGCGGGTTCCGGTGACGAAGCAAAGCTTTACGATCTGATCTTCAAGCGCGCGATGGCGAGCCAGATGGCGTCCGCCAGCCTCGAACGCACCACGATCACTCTGCGCGACGCGACCGGGCGGAACGAATTGCGCGCCACCGGGCAAGTGGTGAAATTCCCCGGTTTCCTCGCCGTTTACGAAGAAAGCTTCGACCAGAAGGACGACGAGGACGCGGAGGGCCTGCTGCCGCTGATGCACAAGGGCGATTGCCCGGCGAAAAAAGCGGTCGAGGCGACGCAGCACTTCACTCAGCCGCCGCCGCGCTTTTCCGAAGCGAGCCTCGTCAAGCGGCTGGAAGAATTGGGCATCGGGCGCCCGTCGACTTACGCTTCGACGATCCAGGTGCTCAAGGATCGCAATTATGTGCGAACGGAAAAGAACCGCTTCTTCGCCGAGGAATCGGGCCGCCTGCTGACAGCGTTCCTCGAACGGTTCTTCCCGCGTTATGTCGCTTACGAATTTACCGCCGGGATGGAGGACGAACTGGACGATGTGTCCGGCGGCCGCGCGGCGTGGAAGGAAGTGCTCGCGGCGTTCTGGCGGGACTTCAAGCCGAAGTCGGACGAAGTGATGGAGCGCAAGCCTTCGGAAGTGACCGAAGTGCTGGACGAATTCCTGTCCGATTATCTCTTCCCGCCGAAGGAAGACGGCGCCGATCCGCGGCAATGCCCGCAATGCGGCAGCGGCAGGTTGGCCCTGCGCGGCGGCCGCTATGGTGCGTTCGTGGCTTGCTCCAACTATCCGGAATGCAAATACACCCGCCGCTTCGCGCAGCCCGGTGGTGACAGTGCCGGTGGCAGCGAGGAAGACGGCGTGATGGGCCAGGACCCGGCCACTGGGCTGGATGTCGTGCGCAAGAGCGGGCGTTTCGGCCCCTATGTCGAACTGGGCGAAGGGAAGGAGGCGAAACGCGCTTCGATCCCCAAGGATTTGCCGGAATTCGATCTCGAATGGGCCTTGAAGCTGCTCAGCCTTCCGCGTGAAGTGGGCACGCATCCCGAAAGCGGCAACATGATCACGGCCAGCATCGGGCGCTATGGCCCCTATCTGGCGCACGATGGCAAATATGCCCGCCTCGGCGGCACCCGCGATGTCTTCGAAACGGGGATGAACGCGGCGGTGGCGCTGCTGGCGGAAGCGGCCAACCGCAAGGGCGGCGGCGCGCGGGCCAAGGCCGAACCGATCAAGACCCTGGGCGCGCATCCCACCAGCGGCGGGGAGATCAAGGTGCTGCCGGGCCGCTATGGCCCCTATGTCACCGATGGCACGACCAATGCCACGCTACCCAAGGATGTGAAGCCCGAGGATGTGACCGAGCAGCAGGCGATCGAACTGATCGACGCCCGCGCGGCCAAGGGCCCGGCAAAGAAGAAGGCCGCGAAGAAACCGGCGGCGAAGAAGGCTCCGGCCAAGAAAGCCGCCGCCAAGAAAGCGCCCGCCAAAAAGAAGGCCGCCGCCAAGGCTGAATAACACCGCACCGGGGTTGTCGGGGAATGTGGCCCGACAATCCCGGCGGGGCCATGTGTGGTTTATCGGACGGGGCAGCGCAGCCGGAGCGCGGCCATTACTTCACCCAGTCGAGGCCCATTTCCTCGAAAATCTCGCGATTTTCGGCCCATTTTTCATCCACTTTCACGTGCAGGAACAGGTGGACTTTGACGCCGAGCTGTTCGGCCAGTTCCTTGCGCGCGGCCTCGCCGATGGCCTTGATCCGGCTGCCCTGCTTGCCCAGCACGATGGGGCGCTGGCTTTCCCGGCCGACGACGATCTGCTGGTGAATTTCAAGGCTGCCGTCAGGCCGCGTGCGATAGCTTTCGGGCCGGACGGCGGAATCGTAAGGCAGTTCTTCGTGCAACTGGCGGTAAAGCTGTTCGCGGGTGATTTCGGCCGCCAGCAGGCGTTCGCTGGCATCGGACACCTGATCTTCGGGATAGTGCCACGGCCCTTCGGGCATCAGACCGGCCAGATGCGTCTTGAGTTCGGCCACGCCGTCGCCGGTGAGAGCGGAAACGAAGAACACTTCGTCGAATGGGACCGTGCCGACCAGTTCCTGCGCCAGCGCCAGCAGCGGTTCCTTCTTCGAGATATCCACCTTGTTAAGGCAGAGCAGCTTGCGTTCGGGCCGCTCGGCCAGCGTTTCCAGCAGCGGCGCCAGTTCGTGCCGCCGCTGCTTGATAGGATCGACCACCAGCAGGATCGCATCGGCGGCATGCGCGCCTTCCCACGCCGCGTTGACCATTGCCCGGTCGAGCCTGCGGCGGGGCGCGAAGATGCCGGGCGTGTCCGCCAGGATGATCTGCACGTTGTCCTGAAGCGCTATACCCAGCAGGCGCGCCCGCGTGGTCTGCGCCTTGGCGCTGGTGATTGCGACTTTCTGCCCGACAAGAGCGTTGACGAGAGTGGACTTGCCCGCATTGGGCGCGCCGATCACCGCGACGACGCCGCAGCGTGCATTTTCCATTGTCATCCGAATTTCTCCATGAATGCGGCCGCGGCGCGCTTTTCCGCTTCCTGTTTGCTGGTGCCGCTGGCTTCCGCCTCGCCGACGCCCTTGATCGATACTCTGACGGTGAAAACCGCCGCATGGTCCGGCCCGGACCGTTCGACGACTTCGTATTCCGGCACTTTCCGCCGGTTGCCCGCCGCCCATTCCTGCAGCGCGCTCTTGGGATGCTTGGCATGGCCCGCGCGGCCCGACATCGCATCGGACCAGATCGTGCGCACCAGCGCGCGGGTGGGTTCGAACCCGCGCGTGAGGAAGCTGACACCCAGCAGCGCCTCCATCACATCGCCCAGGATATTGTCGCTGTCGGCCCCGCCATCCTCGCGCGCCTGCTTGCCGAGGCGGATATGTGGCGGCAGGCCGATGGCCCGAGCCTGCCGGGCGCACATTTCCCGGCTGACCAGTGCGTTGAGCCGCTGGGACAGCTTGCCTTCTGCCTGATCGCTCTGCTCATAAAGCCAGTCGGCGATAATGAGCCCGAGCACCCGGTCGCCGAGGAATTCGAGCCGTTCGTAATTGCGCGGCGCGCTGAGGCTGCCGTGCGTCAGCGCTTCGAGCCATAGCGCCTCATGACCGTCCGTTTCCAACCCCAGCCCGGCGAGAAACCGCCGGGTGTCCTGCGAAAGTTCTTCCGGCGCGGTCAAAAGGTGCCCCCGATACGGTCCCACCGGGCGGCGGTGAACCATGTCCAGGGGGCGAGCCATGCGGCGGAGCCGTCGGTCGACCACATGATGATCGTCGCCTTGCCCACGAGGTTCTTTTCCGGAACGAGCCCAATGCCCGCACCGGCCTGTGCGGGGAAGCGGCTGTCGAGCGAATTGTCGCGATTGTCCCCCATCATGAACAGGTGGCCTTCGGGCACCACCACGGGGGCGGTATCGTCCTGCGGCGTCTGGCCGAGATCGAGCACGTAATAGCTGCGCCCGTTAGGCAGCGTTTCACGGAACCGGGGGTAGCGGCAGACGGCCTGGCCGTTTTCGATGGCGGCGAAGCTGGCGGCCGCGCAATCGGTGTTCGGGCTCTGCGCAACGACGAAGTCGGAAACCTTCTCCTTCTTCACCGCCTTGCCGTTGAGATAGAGAACGCCGCCGCGCATCTGCACCTGATCGCCCGGCAGGCCGATCACCCGCTTGATATAGTCGATATCGTTCAGCGGCGGGGCTTTGAAAATGGCGATATCGCCCCGTTTCGGTTGGCTCGCGAAAACCCGGCCCGGAATCAAGGGAATATTAAGCGGCAGCGAATATTTCGAAAAGCCGTAGGACCATTTGGAAGCGAGCAGATAGTCGCCATTGACCAGCCGCGGCAGCATGCTTTCACTGGGAATGGTGAAAGGCGAGAACACGAAGCTGCGGAAAATGAGGACGATAGCCACCAGCTTGAGCAGGAAAACGAAGAAGTTATCCTCCTTCTTTTCCGGTTTTGCGGCGGCCTGAGCGTTGGTCTCGGGCAACTGTTCGGGAGAGGCTTGATCCATGCTCGCGTCCATGTTGGGCAGGGCTCCGTTCGTCAAGTGCGGTGCAAGTTGACACAGTTGACACGGTTCATGATGGGAACTTCCGGAACCGTTTCGCAGTTGCACAACCGTGCTTTGCCTGCACGGCCGGGCCGGGCTAGTCTGGGTTCATGATTGTGCATGGCGGTGCCATACCGCCTGCGCCATATAGTAGGAAAGGGAATTCGATGGGAGACAGGATCGCGGCGGCCTGGGACAAGCTGGGCCAGCATCCGGCTCCGGCCCTGATGGAGTTGTTCACCGATCCCGATCGGGTGGCCAAGCTGGCTGGCCGGATCGAATTGGGAGAGGGGCAGGGCGGCATCCTGTTCGACTGGTCGAAGACTCATCTGACCGACAGTCTGCTCGGCGATTTCGAAGCGCTGGCCGAAGCGGCGGGCTTTGCCAAAGCGCGCGACAAGCTGCTGACGGGCGCCGTGGTCAACCCCAGCGAAGGGCGCGCGGCCGAACACACCGCGCAGCGCGGCATCGGCAGGGACACCAGCGTGGAGGAAGCTTTCGCGCTGCATCACCGCATGCGTCTGCTGGTCGAGGCGATCCATCAGGGGGCGTTGGGCGAAGTGCGCCATCTGATCCATGTCGGGATCGGCGGATCGGCGCTGGGGCCCGCGCTGGCGGTGGATGCGCTGGGCCATGATCTGGCGCTGGTCGATGTGCACGTGGTTTCCAACATCGATGGCTGCGCGCTGGAGCGTGCGTTCGCGGCGTGCGACCCGGCCACGACGCTGCTGGCCGTCGCTTCCAAGACGTTCTCCACCGTCGAAACGATGACCAATGCACAAAGCGTGCTGCGCTGGTTCGAACAGAACGGCGTGGACGATCCCGGTGGGCGCGTGATCGCCCTGACCGCAAACCCCGAAGCGGCGGTGGACTGGGGGGTGGACGAAACCCGCATCCTGCCGTTCCCCGAAACCGTGGGCGGGCGCTATTCGGTGTGGACGTCCATCGGCTTCCCGATCGCGCTGGCCATGGGCTGGGACGAATTCGTGTCGATGCTCGAAGGGGCGCGGGTGGTGGACGAACATTTCCGCGATACCGATGGCCGGGACAATCTGCCGCTGCGCGCCGCGTTTGCCGATCTCTACTATGCCCGGTTGCGCGATTGCCAGACGCGGGCCTGCTTCGCTTATGACGAGCGGCTGGCGCTGTTGCCGGCCTATCTCCAGCAACTGGAAATGGAATCGAACGGCAAGCGGGTGATGACCGACGGGCAGCCGGTGACCGGCCCGACCGCGCCGATCACCTGGGGCGGTGTGGGCACCGATGCGCAGCACGCGGTGTTCCAGTTGCTCCATCAGGGCACGCATCTGGTGCCGGTGGAATTCATCGCCAGCATCGCGCCGGGCGATCAGCTCGATCCCATGCATCACCGGATGCTGCTGATGAACTGCTTCGCCCAAGGGGCGGCGCTGATGGCCGGGCAGGACAGCCGGGCCCCGGCGCGGGCCTATCCGGGCGACCGGCCGACGACGACGATCCTGTGCGACGATCTCGACGCGGCGGCGCTGGGCGCGCTGATCGCATTTCACGAACATCGCACGTTCGCCAACGCGGTGCTGATGGGCATCAATCCGTTCGATCAGTTCGGCGTGGAACTGGGCAAGGATATCGCCCACAAGATCGAACAGGGCGGCACGCGCTTCGATGCCAGCACCCAGGCGCTGCTGGAGGCGGCGGGGCTGGCCTGAAAAGAGTTGGCAAGCCCCTCCTTGCCGCCCATATCGCTGCCCCACAAAGGAGCAGTGGCATGAGCGAATTCGACTTCGACCTTTTCGTAATCGGTGCAGGGTCCGGCGGCGTGCGCGCCAGCCGCGTCGCGGCATCGCACGGGGCGAAAGTGGCCGTGGCCGAAGAACATCGCATCGGCGGGACCTGCGTGATCCGGGGCTGCGTGCCCAAGAAGCTGCTGGTGTACGGTTCGCACTTTGCCGAGGAACTGCAGGATGCCGAGCGGTACGGCTGGTCGCTGGGCACGCCGAAATTCGATTGGCCGACTTTGCGGGATACCGTGCTGCGCGATGTCGAGCGGATCGAAGCGGCCTATACCGCGACGCTCGACACCAACAAGGTGGAGCATTTTCACGAACGCGCCACCATCGCCGGGCCGAACACGGTGCGGCTGGCGTCGGGCCGGGAGATTACCGCGCGCTACATTCTGGTGGCGGTCGGCGCATGGCCGGTGGTGCCGGAATTCGAAGGCAGTGAACACTGCATCACGTCGAACGAGGTGTTCCATCTGCCGGAATTGCCCCGCCGGGTGGTGATTCAGGGCGCGGGCTATATCGCGCTGGAGTTTGCCGGCATTTTCAATGCGCTGGGTTGCCAGGTGACCGTGGTCAACCGCAGCGACGCGATTCTGCGCAGCTATGACGAGGCGCTGCGCGACCGGCTGTTGCAGATCACGATGACGCGCGGGATCGAATACAAGTTCAACTGCCCGATCACCAAAGTGGACAAGCAGGCGGACGGCACGCTGCTGGTCACGGCGGGCAAGCACGATCCCATCCCCGCCGATATCGTGCTGCTGGCCACCGGCCGCCGCCCGAAAACCGATGGGCTGGGGCTGGAAAACGCGGGGATCGCGCCGGGCGACAAGGGCGAAATCCCGGTCGACGAGTTCAGCAAGACAAGCTGCGACAGCATCTATGCCGTGGGCGATGTCACCGATCGGGTGCAGTTGACCCCGATCGCCATCCGCGAAGGGCATGCCGTGGCCGACAGTCTGTTCGGCGGCAACCCGCGCACAATCGCATATGACTGTATCCCCAGCGCTGTCTTCTCGCAGCCTCCGCTGGCCGCGGTCGGGCTGACGGAACGCGAAGCGCGCAATGCCTATGGCAACAACATCCGGATCTATTCTTCCGACTTCCGGCCGATGAAGAATATTTTTGCCGGGCGGAACGAACGCGGGCTGTACAAGCTGGTGGTCGATGCGGGCACCGACCGGGTGCTGGGCGTGCACATGATCGGGCCGGATTCGCCGGAAATTCTCCAGACGGCGGCGATTGCGGTGCGAGCGGGGCTGACTAAGGCGGATTTTGACGCCACCGTGGCGCTGCACCCGTCGATGGCCGAGGAGCTGGTGCTGATGCGTTGAGCGGGGCGCTCAGTTGATCCGGTAGGGGACGACGCCGCGCTGATCCGGATCGACCAGGATCGCCCGATCGCTGGGCGGAAAAGCGCGCTGGTCGCAATCGGGCCGGGGACACAGGCGGCAGGACACGCCGATCCTGTCCACCCGGCGTGGGGAGGCGAGATCGAGCCCGTCGGCATAGACGAATTCATCCGCATGCGCCGCCTCGCAGCCCAGCGCCACAGCATAGCGGCGCGGGGCGCGTTCGAAGCTGCCCGAAGGCTTCACCAGCCCCTTGGCCATCGAGACATAGCGCACCCCGTCCGGCGTTTCGGCAAGCTGGACGAGGATGCGGTCGGGGATCGCCACCGCTTCGTGCACGATCCACAGCGGGCAGGCGCCGCCGAAGCGGGCGAATTGCAATCGCGTGGCGGAGTGGCGCTTGGTGATGTTGCCCGCCATGTCCACCCGGCAGAAATAGAACGGCACCCCGCGCGCATCGGCGCGCTGGAGTGTGGAGAGCCGCTGGCAGGTCTGCTCGAAACTGGTGCCGAAAGCGTGGGCGAGCCGGTCGATATCGTGGCGCAGCGCCCGCGCTTCATCGCGGAAGGCGCGATAGGGCATGACGATGGCGCTGGCGGCGTAATTGCACAGGCCGACGAACAGCAACTGCCGCGCCGCCGCGCTGCGCAAGGGGGCAAGGGCGATCACCGATGCGATCTCGTCTTTCAGCGCCAGCGCGGCAAGCTGGTGGGCCAGTTGGAACCGGCGGGTTTCCGGGGGCTGGGCCGCATCGATCAGGAGATGCCCCATTTGCGCGTCGAATTCACGCAACCCGCGCCCGTTGTCATAGCGTACCGATACGGAAAACCCTTCCGCCAGATGCTGTTCCAGCGCGGCGGCGGTGGGAGACAGCGCCTGGTCGCGCAAGCGCTGGGCCAGCGTTTCGGCGGCGCGGTCGATCGGATCGACATAATTGTTGGCGAAATGAAACCAGTCGCGCACTTCCTCCCACGGCAACCTGGTGCCGCTGGCATTGTCGGCGGCCAATGCCTCGTCGACCATTTCAAGCCGTTGGCCGGTGCGGCGATAGGCTTCGTGCAGAGCGATGAAGCGTTCGGCAAATCCCGGTTGCTGTTCGGCGATGCGGGCAAGCTGTTCGGCGGGCAGCGCTTCGGCGAATAGCGGATCGGCCGTGGCTTCCCGCAGCGCGACAAGGCGCTTTTCCGTGCTGTCCGCCCCGATATCCTGCCAATCGAGCGGGAATTCCCGCGCCAGCCGTTCGAGCAGGGCATTGCTTAACGGGCGGTCGTCGTTCTCCAATTGAGAGAGGTAGGAAACGCTGATTCCCAGCCGATCCGCCATTTCCGGCTGACGCAGTGCGCGAGCCAGGCGCAGGCTGCGCAATTGCTGTCCGGCGAAAATGCGGCGTTTGCCGTGCATGGCGATAGGGTCCTGCGCTGGGCCGGGCGGCGGCGGCCAGATGGATATCCCGGCTGTTTCGGGGTAGGTTAATTTGCAAAGTATGGGTTTGCAACTTCGCAAATTAACATTGGACTCGGCGCAGGTCTGCCGCCAAGGGCGCACACTGCATATGTTTGGGCATGATGCGAACCGTCTGAGTCGGCGGTTTGCGGGAAATCATGCGAAAATGGACAATCATGGCGCGGCCGATCCCGGGGGATCGCAAGGCCGGGCCATTTTGCTCGAGGGACCGCTGAATGTCAGCCAATATCGCCGAAATGGAACGCCGCCGCGAAGCCGCCAAGATGGGTGGCGGGCAAAAGCGCATCGATGCCCAGCATGCCAAAGGCAAGCTGACCGCGCGCGAACGCATCGAAGTGCTGCTCGACGAAGAGAGCTTCGAAGAATACGACATGTATGTCGAGCACAACTGCGTCGATTTCGGGATGCATGAAGAACACATTCCGGGCGATGGCGTCGTCACCGGCAGCGGCACGATCAACGGGCGTCTGGTCTTCGTGTTCAGCCAGGATTTCACCGTATACGGCGGTGCGCTGTCCGAACGCCATGCGCAGAAGATCTGCAAGATCATGGATATGGCGATGAAAGTCGGCGCGCCGGTGATCGGTCTCAACGATTCCGGCGGCGCGCGCATTCAGGAAGGCGTCGCCTCGCTGGCCGGTTATGCCGAAGTGTTCCAGCGCAATGTCAACGCATCGGGCGTGGTGCCGCAGCTTTCGGTTATCATGGGCCCCTGCGCGGGCGGCGCGGTCTATTCGCCGGCGATGACGGACTTCATCTTCATGGTGAAGGATAGCTCGTTCATGTTCGTGACCGGCCCCGACGTGGTGAAGACGGTGACGAACGAAGTCGTCACGCAGGAAGAACTGGGCGGCGCGATCACGCACACCACCAAGACCTCGGTCGCCGATATCGCGTTCGAAAACGATATCGAAGCGCTGCTGGCCGTGCGCGATTTCTTCGATTTCCTGCCGTTGTCGAACAAGGAAGAAGTGCCCGAACGCCCGACTTCCGACCCGTGGGACCGGATCGAGGACAGCCTCGACACGATCATCCCGGCCAATGCCAACCAGCCTTACGACATGCACGAAGTCATCCGTAAGGTGCTGGACGAAGGCGATTTCTTCGAAGTGCAGCCGGGCCATGCCGCCAACATCATCTGCGGTTTCGGGCGTGTCGAAGGCCGCACCGTGGGCGTGGTCGCCAACCAGCCGTTGGTGCTGGCCGGCGTGCTCGACATCAACAGCTCGAAGAAGGCCGCGCGGTTCGTGCGCTTCTGCGACTGCTTCAATATCCCGATCCTGACGTTCGTCGACGTGCCGGGCTTCCTGCCGGGCACCTCGCAGGAACACAACGGCATCATCAAGCACGGTGCCAAGCTGCTGTTCGCCTATGCCGAAGCGACCGTGCCCAAGATCACCGTCATCACCCGCAAGGCTTATGGCGGCGCTTATGACGTGATGAGTTCCAAGCATCTGCGCGGCGATCTCAACTATGCCTGGCCGACCGCTGAAATCGCGGTGATGGGCGCCAAGGGCGCGGTGGAGATCATCTTCCGCAAGGATATCGGCGATCCGGGCAAGATCGCGGACCGCACCAAGGAATACGAAGACCGCTTCGCCAACCCGTTCGTGGCGGCGAGCAAGGGCTTCATCGACGAAGTGATCAATCCGCATTCCACCCGCCGCCGCATCGCCCTGGGCCTGCGCAAGCTCCGCAACAAGGAGCTTGAGAACCCGTGGAAGAAGCACGACAATATCCCGCTGTAAGGATCGGACGATGAAGCTTGGCCGTCTCAATCATATCGGCGTGGCAACGCCGTCGCTGGAAAAGTCGATCGCCTATTACCGCGATGTGATGGGTGCGACGAAAATCCACGAACCGTTCGATATGCCCACGCAGGGCGTGAAAGTGTGCTTCGTCGACACGCCGGGCGAGAACGGCACCGCGGGCACGCAGATCGAACTGATCGAGCCATTGGGCGCGGATTCGCCGATCCATGGCTTCATTGCGAAGAACCCGGCGGGCGGCCAGCATCACATGTGCTATGAGGTGCCCGATATCCTCGAAGCCAAGGCATGGTTCGAAGGCAAGGGCGCCCGCGTTCTGGGCGAACCGCGCATCGGCGCACACGGCACATTGATTTTCTTCGTCCACCCCAAGGATATGAACGGGGTGCTGACCGAAATCATGGAAACCCCGAAAGAGGCGCATTGATGGCATACAATTTCATCACGGTGTCGAGCGAAGGCCCAGTCACGACTCTGTTCCTGGCGCGCCCGGACAAGCTCAATGCGCTGACGCCCAACGTCTTTGCCGAACTCAACACTGCGATCGATGCGGCGCTGGCCGATGGTTGCAAGGCTTTCGTGCTGAGCGGGGAAGGGCGCGCCTTTTCTTCCGGTGCGGACCTGCAGCCCGATGGCGCGGGTTATGAAGGCCTGCCCGACGATCTCGGGCAGTTGATCGACGATCATTACAACCCCTTTACCCGGCGGCTGATGGACCTGCCCGTGCCGCTGGTCACCGCGATCAATGGCCCGGCCGTGGGCGCGGGCCTCAGCCTTGCGCTGGCGGGGGATATCTCGGTCATGGCCCGCTCCGCTTATGTGCTGCTGGCGTTCGTCAATATCGGGCTGGTTCCCGATGCGGGCGCAAGCTGGCTGGTCGCGGCCAGCGTCGGCCGTGCGCGGGCGATGGAAATGGCGCTACTGGGCGAAAAGCTCTCGGCCGAAGACGCAAGAGCCGCTGGTCTGATCAACCGCGTTGCCGATGATGGCGAAGTGCTGGCGACGGCCCAGGCGATTGCCGCCAAGCTGGCCGCCGGGCCGGGCAAGGCCATCGGCCTGATCCGCAGCCAGATGAACGCGGCGGCGCAAGGCACGCTGGACGAGGTGCTGACACTGGAACGCGATAACCAGCGCGTGCTGGGCTATAGCGAGGACTTCCGGGAAGCTCTCGTCGCCTTTGCCGAGAAGCGCAAACCCCAATTCAAGGGCCGCTGAGGCGGCACGAGGACGATATGACTGACAAGCCCACTCTCGAAAGCTGGCAGGCCCTTGCCGAGAAGGAAGTGAAAGGCAAGGACCTGACCTGGCACACGCCGGAAGGGATCGACGTCAAGCCGCTTTACACGAGCGAGGATATCGAAGGCTGGGAGCCCGGCCTGCCCGGTTTCGCGCCGTTCACGCGCGGCGTGCGCGCCTCGATGTACGCGGGGCGTCCGTGGACGATCCGCCAGTATGCCGGCTTCTCCACCGCCGAAGAATCCAATGCCTTCTACCGCCGCAATCTGGCGGCGGGTCAGAAAGGGCTTTCGGTCGCTTTCGACCTTGCCACCCATCGCGGCTATGACAGCGATCACCCGCGCGTGGTTGGCGATGTCGGCAAGGCGGGCGTGGCCATCGACAGCGTCGAGGACATGAAGATCCTGTTCGACGGCATTCCGCTCGATCAGATGTCGGTGTCGATGACGATGAACGGCGCGGTGATCCCGATTCTCGCCTTCTTCATCGTCGCGGGCGAGGAGCAGGGGGTCGAGCGCAAGCTGCTCGACGGGACCATCCAGAACGACATTCTCAAGGAGTTCATGGTCCGCAACACCTATATCTACCCGCCCGAACCTTCGATGCGGATCATTTCCGACATCTTCGGCTACACCAGCCGCGAGATGCCGAAATTCAACAGCATCTCCATCTCCGGCTACCACATGCAGGAAGCCGGGGCGACGCAGGTGCAGGAACTGGCCTTCACCATCGCCGATGGCGCCGAATATGTGCGTTATGGCGTTGCCAGCGGCCTCGATATCGACAAGTTCGCGGGGCGTTTGTCCTTCTTCTTCGCCATCGGCATGAATTTCTTCATGGAAATCGCCAAGCTGCGCGCCGCGCGCGTGCTATGGCACCGGGTGATGACCAATCTCGGCGCGAAGGACGAACGCAGCAAGATGCTGCGGACGCACTGCCAGACGTCGGGCGTGTCGTTGACCGAGCAGGACCCCTACAACAACGTCATGCGCACGACGATCGAGGCGATGGCGGCGATGCTGGGCGGCACCCAGTCGCTCCACACCAACGCGCTCGACGAAGCGATTGCGCTGCCGACCGACTTTTCCGCGCGCATCGCGCGCAACACCCAGATCGTCATCCAGGAAGAAACCGGGATGACCAAGGTGGTCGATCCGCTCGGCGGGTCGTACTATATCGAGGCGCTGACCAAGCAGCTTGTCGATGCCGCGCAGGAAATCATCGATCGGGTCGAAGCCGAAGGCGGCATGGCCAAGGCGGTGGCCGCCGGTTGGCCCAAGGCCATGATCGAGACCGCGGCCGCGGCCCGTCAGGCGCGTGTCGACCGGGGCGACGATGTGATCGTCGGCGTGAACAAGTATCGCCTGGCCAACGAAGACCTGCTGGAAACGCTGGAAGTCGACAACACCAAGGTCCGCGAAGCGCAGATCGCCCGCATCAACAAGATGAAGGCGGAGCGGGACGAGGCGAAGTGCCAGGCCGCGCTCGATGCGCTGCGCAAGGCCGCGGCCGCGCCGCAATCCATCGAAACCAATCTGCTGGCCCATGCCGTGGAATGCGCCCGTGCCCGTGCGACGCTGGGTGAAATCAGCCTGGCGATGGAAGAAAGCTTCGACCGCTACGGCACGCAGCCGACCCCGGTGAAAGGCGTCTATGCCGCCCCTTACAAGGATGACACGCGCTGGGCGCAGGTCGTCGAAGGGGTGCAGGCGGTGGAACGCCGCCTTGGCCGCAAGCCCAAGCTGCTGGTCGCCAAGATGGGACAGGACGAGCATGATCGCGGCGCCAACGTGATCGCATCCGCCTTCGGTGATATGGGCTTCGATGTGGTGTCGGGGCCGCTGTTCCAGACGCCGGAAGAAGCCGTCGTCCTCGCGCTCGACAGCGGAGTGGACGTGGTGGGCGCTTCCAGCCTCGCCGCCGGGCACAAGACCCTGATCCCCGAATTGATCAACCGGCTGCGCGAAGCGGGCCGCAATGATATCAAGGTGATTGCGGGCGGCGTGATTCCGCCGCAGGATTACGATTACCTGCGCGATGCAGGGGTGCAGGGCATCTATGGCCCGGGTTCCAACGTGGTCGAATGCGCCGCCGATGTGCTGCGCCTGCTCGGTCACAACATGCCGCCCGCGGGCGAACACGTGAAGGAGGCCGCCGAGTGAGCGAAGTCCGCAACGACTGGACGCGTGAGGAAATCGCCGCGCTGTTCGACCTGCCCTTTATGGAGCTGGTCTTCCGCGCGGCGGAGGTTCACCGCGCGAACCATCCGCACAATCAGGTGCAGCTGTCGACGCTGCTCTCGATCAAGACGGGCGGGTGTCCGGAAGATTGCGGCTATTGCAGCCAGTCGGTGAAAGCGGAAAGCGGCGTCAAGGCGACCAAGCTGCTGGGCGTGCAGGAAGTGCTCCAGCGCGCCGCACAGGCCCGCGATCAGGGCTCCACCCGGTTCTGCATGGGCGCCGCCTGGCGCAATCCCAAAGATCGCGACATGCCCGCCATCATCGAAATGGTGCAGGGCGTGCGCGCCATGGGCATGGAAACCTGCATGACGCTGGGCATGCTCACGCCCGCGCAGGCCGATATGCTGGCCGAGGCCGGGCTCGATTACTATAACCACAACATCGACACTTCGCCCGAACGCTATGGCGAAATCACCAGTACCCGCACGATGGACGACCGTCTCGATACGCTGTCCAACGTGCGCGGGGCGGGGATCAACGTCTGTTCGGGCGGCATTGTCGGCATGGGGGAAACCCGTGCGGATCGCGTCGGTTTCGTGCACACGCTGGCGACTTTGCCCAGCCATCCGGGCAGCGTGCCGATCAACGCGCTGGTGCCGGTGAAAGGCACCGTGCTGGGCGATATGCTGGCCGACACCCCGCTGGCGAAGATCGACGATATCGAATTCGTTCGCACCGTGGCGGTGGCGCGCATCACCATGCCGGAATCGATGGTTCGCCTTTCGGCGGGCCGGGAATCGATGTCGGAAGCGACTCAGGCGCTGTGCTTCCTTGCCGGGGCAAATTCGCTGTTCACCGGTGACAAGCTGCTGACCGCGCCCAACGCCGGTGACGATAACGACGCGGCGATGTTCGCCCGGCTCGGGATCACGCCGATGCCGATCACGCAGACCGAGGCGGAAGCCGAAGCCGCCCGTATGCCGCGCGGCTGCGCCAAGCTGCAAGCCGCCGAATGATTGCCTTTTCTTCTCACCGCTCCTCGTGAGCAGTACCCAACACTTTCCTTTTCAGGTCGAACAGTAGGACACCGATGTTCAAGAAGATCCTCATCGCCAATCGCGGCGAAATTGCCTGCCGCGTGATCAAGACCGCCCGCCGCATGGGTATCCAGACGGTTGCCGTCTATTCGGACGCCGATGCGCGCGCGCCGTTCGTCCAGATGGCGGACGAAGCGGTGCATATCGGCCCGTCGCCCGCTGCCGAATCCTACCTGATCGCGGACAAGATCATCGCCGCCTGCAAGCAAACCGGGGCTGATGCCGTGCATCCCGGCTATGGCTTCCTGTCCGAACGCGCCAGCTTCGTGGAAGCGCTGGAAAAGGAAGGCATCGCTTTCGTCGGCCCGCCGGTGAACGCGATCGCCGCCATGGGCGACAAGATCGAATCCAAGAAGCTGGCCAAGGAATCGGGCGTCAACGTGGTGCCGGGCTATGTCGGAGAGATCGACGACACCGAGCATGCGGTGCGCATCTCGAACGAGATCGGCTATCCGGTGATGATGAAGGCTTCGGCCGGTGGTGGCGGCAAGGGCATGCGCCTGGCCTACACCGAGAAGGACGTGCGCGAAGGCTTCGAAAGCGTGAAGCGCGAAGGCCTGAATTCGTTCGGCGATGACCGCGTGTTCATCGAAAAGTTCATCGAAGACCCGCGCCATATCGAAATCCAGGTGCTGGGCGACAAGCACGGCAACGTGATCTATCTCAACGAACGCGAATGCTCGATCCAGCGCCGCCACCAGAAAGTGGTGGAAGAAGCGCCGTCGCCGTTCGTCACCCCCGCGATGCGCAAGGCGATGGGCGAACAGTGCGTCGCCCTGGCGCAGGCCGTGGGTTATCACAGCGCGGGCACTGTCGAACTGATCGTGTCGGGCGCCGACAAGACCGGGGAAAGCTTCTACTTCCTTGAAATGAACACCCGCCTACAGGTGGAACACCCGGTTACCGAAGCGATCACCGGCGTCGATCTGGTCGAACAGATGATCCGCGTCGCGGCGGGCGAAGAACTGTCGATCAAGCAGGAAGACGTGAAGATCGATGGCTGGGCGATCGAAAACCGCGTCTATGCCGAAGATCCCTATCGCGGGTTCCTGCCGTCCACCGGCCGTCTGGTGCGGTATCAGCCGCCGGTTGAGGGCTGGACGGACGATGGCGCCGAAAATGGCCGCCGCGGCGTCGATGGCGTGCGCGTGGACGATGGCGTTTACGAAGGCGGCGAAGTCTCGATGTTCTATGACCCGATGATCGCCAAGCTGATCACCTGGGGCAAGACGCGCGACGAAGCGGCCGACAAGCAGATCAAGGCGCTGGACGAATTCCGCATCGAAGGCCTCGGCCACAATATCGATTTCGTCTCCGCGATCATGCAGCATCCGCGTTTCCGCTCGGGCGAACTGACCACCGGCTTCATTGCCGAGGAATATCCCGAAGGGTTCCACGGTGCGGCCGCATCGCCCGAACTGCTGCGCGATATCGCCGCGATTGCCGGCTTCCTCGCCACCGCGCAGGCGGATCGCGCGCGCCAGATCGATAACCAGCTCGGCGGCACGGCGCTCGAACCGCCCGCCGAATGGCAGGTCAAGATCGGCGATGCGCTGCATGATGTGGTGATCGATGAAGACACCATCACTGTCGATGGCACGCCGGTCGATCTGTCGATGGCCTACACGCCGGGCGAACCGCTCGTCACCGCCGAAATCGGGGACGAGGAGATCGCGGTGAAAGTGGAACAGCGGCGCGCGGGCTTCCGCCTGACGACGCGCGGCGCGATCCATGATGTGCGCGTGCTGCCCGCGCGGGCCGCGAAGTATGTCCACCACATGATCGAAAAGATCCCGCCCGATCTTTCGCGCTTCCTGATCTGCCCGATGCCGGGCCTGCTCGTCCGTCTTGATGTTGCCGAAGGCGATCAGGTCGAAATCGGTCAGCCGCTGGCGGTGATCGAAGCGATGAAAATGGAAAACATCCTCCGCGCCGAAAAGGCCGGGACGGTGAAAAGCGTGAACGCCAAGGCTGGCGACAGCCTGGCGGTCGACGCGATCATTCTCGAACTGGAATAAGATGCATCTCCTCCACGCCCCCGACGCACCGGTAGCAGATCAGATCGCTTTCGAGGATTTCCTCAAAGTCGATATCCGGATCGGCACGGTCGTCGGGGCGGAGGAGTTCCCCGAGGCCCGCAAGCCGAGTCTGAAACTCAGGATCGACTTCGGGCCTGCTATCGGGGTGAAACGGAGCTGCGCGCAGATCGCCGCGCTCTACAAGCCGGATGACCTGATCGGGCGGCAGGTGGCCGCCGTGGTCAACTTCCCCCCGCGCCAGATCGGCAAAGCCCTGTCGGAAGTGCTGACGATCGGTTTCGCCGACGATCAGGAGCGGGTGGTGCTGTTCTCGCCCGATGTGCCCGTGCCCAATGGGGCGCGGTTGTTCTGAGAGGTTAGTTTAGGTTTGGGAAAGCAGGTGGCGCGAAATTCAGCGCGCCAGTTCGCCGTCCAGAAACGCCGCCACATCGTCCAATTGCACATCGCGGGCGAGGAATGCCTGTCCGATGCCTTTCATCAGCACGAAGGGCAGAGTGCCCGCGTCCATCTTCTTGTCATGCAGCATGTGGTTGGCCAGTGTGCGGCCGTCGCAATCGAGGCCGAGCGTCGAAAGCTTCGCGGGCAGGCCGCTGGCGGCGATCACATCTTCGATCCGGCGGGCTTCGCCGGCGCCCATCAGGCCGATGTGCGCGGAATAGCGGGCGGCCAGAACCATGCCCAGCGCCACGCCTTCGCCGTGGAGCAGGCGGTCGGAAAAGCCGGTTTCGGCTTCCAGCGCATGGCCGAACGTATGGCCGAGATTGAGCAGGGCGCGGATGCCGGTGGTTTCGCGTTCATCCTCCGCCACGATCCGGGCCTTGGCTTTCACGCTGTGGGCCACGGCATATTCGCGCAGCGCCGTATCCCCGGCGAGCAGGGCAGGGCCGTTTTCCTCGCACCATGTAAAGAACGGGGCATCGCCGATCAGACCGTATTTGACGACTTCGGCATAGCCCGCACCGAGTTCGCGCGCGGGCAGCGTTTCGAGCGCTGCGAGATCGGCCAGCACCAGCGAGGGTTGATGGAACGCGCCGACGAGATTCTTGCCCGCCGGGGTGTTGATCGCGGTTTTGCCGCCGACTGACGAATCGACCTGTGCGAGCAGCGTGGTCGGCAACTGGATGAAATGGCACCCGCGCTTGAGAATCGCAGCGGCAAACCCGGTCAGATCGCCGATCACCCCGCCGCCCAGCGCGAGAATATGATCGCCGCGTTCGACTTCGCATTCGAGCAGCCAGTTGACCGTGGCGGCAAGCTGGTCCCAGCTCTTGGTCGCTTCGCCGGCGGGCAGGATGCGCCAGTGGGGTTCATGCCCCGCTTCGCGCAGTGCGTGATCGACCACCGCGCCCCACGCCGCGTGCACATTGGCATCGGTAACGATCGGCACACCGCGCTTGCGCAGGCGGCCCCGGCAATGGGTGATCATATCGGCCAGCAACCCGGTGCCGACATGGACTTCGTAAGGCCGTCCGGCCAGTTCGACGGGAATCACAGCCATGAATCGATCGCTTTCAGAATCGCATTGACCGTCCGCTGATGCGGGCCGGGGGCGCTGAGCACGTGAATCGGCGCCTGTGCATAGGCCGGTTCGCGTTCCGTCTTCAGCCGCGCCAGAATATCGCGCGGATTGCCATCGCGCAGCAAGGGCCGGTTGTCCTTGCGCCCGACGCGTTCGACCAGCGTATCGAGATCGGCATCGAGCCAGACCGCCAGACCCTTGTCGAGAATCAGCTTGCGCGTTTCCTCGTTGACGAAAGCGCCGCCGCCGGTGGCGATCACGCCGCGTTCTTCCTCCATCAGCCGCGCGATCACGCGCCGTTCGCCGTCGCGGAAATCCTGTTCGCCGTGCATTGCGAACATGTCGTTGATAGTCATCTGCGCGGCTTCTTCGATGGCATCGTCGGCATCGGTGAACGGCAGATCGAGCACCGCGGCCAGACGGCGGCCGACCGACGATTTGCCGACGCCCATCAGCCCGACCAAGACGATAGGCCGGTCGATCCGTGCCATAAGGGCGGCAATATCGCCATGAGAAGGGGGGGGCTGATCGACAGTCATTGCCGCCCTGCCTATAGATGCGCTAACCGGCAGTGCAAGCGCGCTCGCGCGGAGTTCATTGGCAGGAAGACGGTTAAACGATGGCCGGCAGGCGATTTTGGGTGGTTTTGGCGGTGTTCGTGGCTCTTGTCTTCGCCTACGCCTGGATCAACGGTGGCGAACAGCCGCTGCACGATATCAGCGAGCCTGTGGCGGTGCCGGGAGGCGATTTGTGATCTGGACTGTGAAACGCGGCCTGCTGGCCGGTGGTGGGGCGCTGGCTTTGTGTTCGGTGCTGGTGTGCTCCACGCTCGTGGTGGCGCAGGATGCCCCGGAATCGCTGCTGCCGCCGGGGTTTGACGATCCCAGACCGTCTCCTTCGCCCACGCCCGCGCCTGCTCCCTCGCGTTCGGGCGGCACGTCTGCACAGCCCGCTTCGGCGCCATCGCCGGGCGGCTCCGCCGCTCCGCGTATCATCCCGGCAGATCCCACGGGGGCGAGCGATGCCCCGGTGGCCGCGCTGCCCGACAAGCTGCCGACGCTGGCCGAACTCGATTCGATGTCGAACGACCAGATCGACGAATTGCTGGGCCTGAAGCCGAAATTCGATATTCCCGCGTCGGTGCGGCGGTCGATGGAGCGGGTCGGCGTGATCGACAGCGCCGAAGGCGGGATGCCTTCGCAGGCATTGGCAGGCCAGCCTGCGTCGCTGGTCCGCGCTGCCCTGCGCGGGACCAAGGGGCCACTCGTTTCGCGTTGGGGCCATATCCTGCTGCGCCGGACATTGGCCAGCCGACTGGCCGCGCCTGCCGATATGAATCCGGTCGAGTTCGCCGCCTTACGCGCCAATGTGCTCAACAAGCTGGGCGAACCTGTGGTCGCGCGGTCGCTGGTGCAGGATGTCGATACGGCCAATTACGACGCGGCGCTGATCGGCGTGGCGTTCGATTCCTACGTCGCTACGTCGGATATTCTCGGCATCTGCCCGGCCACCCGGCTGCACGGCAGCTTGCGCACCGATCCGCAGTGGCAACTCGCCCGGTCGATCTGCGATGCCTATTCCGGCCGGGGCAGCAGTGCAAAGACGGACCTGCGCCGCGCCCGGACCAGAGAAATCGCCCCGATGATCGATGTGCTGCTGGCACAGCGATTCGCGAATGCCGCCGCCGATGCCCGGGGTGCGGTGACGATCGAATGGGACAAGGTTTCCGAACTCAATCCCTGGCGTTTCTCGCTGGCCAATGCGTTGGGCGTCACCATCCCCGACAAGCTGATGCGCGATGCATCGCCCTATTACTGGCGCAGCGCGGCCATCGCCCCGATGCTGCCGCTGGCGACACGGGCGCAGGCCGCCGATATCGCCGCGCGTGAAGGCATTCTTTCGGCGCAGGCGATGGTCGATCTCTATGCGCAGATCTATGCCGACGATGAAGTGACCGGCGATGCCGCCACGCGCGCGGTGCGCCTGCGCGATGCCTATGCGGGCGAAACCTATGAAAATCGCGTGGCTGCCATGCGGGATATCTGGGGTGCAGAAGGGCAGCCGGATTATGGCCGCCTGGTGCTGACGGCGTTTGCCGCCGCGCGCATTCCGGCGAAAGACGAACTGGCCGACGATGCGGCTTCGCTGGTTGCTTCGATGCTGGCCGCGGGGCTGGATCACAACGCGATGCGCTGGGGCGGCGTGGTCAGCGACGGCAGCGCCGCATGGGGCCTTCTGGCCGTGGCCCAGCCGGAGCGGGAAGGGCAGGTGAGCACGTCCTCGGTCAGCAGTTTCATCGATGACGATACCAGTGCGGGCCAGCGCAAATCGCGCTTCCTGGTGGCCGGGCTGGCCGGGCTGGGGCGGCTCGACAAGGCAACGGCGGTGAATCTCGCCGGGGATCTCGGCGACAGTCTCGACAAGCCGACCCGGTGGACCCGGATGATCGACAAGGCGGCCGAAGTGAACAATCCCACGCTTGTCGCACTGCTTGCCGGGCTGGGCATGCAGGGGGATGATTGGGGCAAGATGACGGCCCGCCATCTCTACCATATCGTTTCCGCGCTCAATCGGGTCGGTTTGTCGGCCGAAGCGCGGATGATCGCGGCCGAGGCGGTCGCGCGGGGCTAGGGCCATCGCCGCCGCCATCGACAGTTTCCTGTCCATGCTGGCTGCGGAACGCGGCGCAGCGGCCAACACGCTGTCCGCCTATCGCCGCGATCTGGAAGGGGCGGAGGAGATCGTCGGCGATATTGCCGGGGCGGATCGCGAATCGCTGATTCGCCTCACCAGGGCATGGTCGGGCCTTGCCCCGTCGAGCCTTGCCCGCAAAAGCTCGGCCTTGCGGCAGTTTTTCGGGTTTCTGGTGGATGAAGGCTGGCGCAAGGACGATCCCTCGTCCGCTTTGCCCCGCCCGGTGACACGCCGCCCGCTGCCCCGGCTGCTCACACATGCGGAGATAGAGGCGCTGTTCGCCTGCGCCGAATCCGAAGCGGAAAGTGGCAGGGCCGAGGCTGTGCGCCTGCTGGCTCTGCTCGAATTGCTTTATGGATCGGGTCTGCGGGCGAGCGAACTCGTTTCCCTGCCGCTTGCCGCCGTGCCCCGCGACGCGCCGTTTCTCACCGTCACGGGCAAAGGCGGGCAGGCGCGGATGGTGCCGGTCAGCCGCCGGGCTGGGCAGGCGCTGCGCCAGTGGCTGGAACTGCGCCCGGATGGCGGGAAATACCTGTTTCCTTCGCGCGGCAAGCATTTGTCCCGCATTCGCCTGTTCCAGCTGTTGAAAGATCTCGCGGTGCGCGCCGGGATTGCGCCCGAAAAGGTCAGTCCGCACGTCCTGCGCCATGCTTTCGCGACTCATCTGCTCGAAGGCGGGGCGGACTTGCGCGTGCTGCAGACTTTGCTCGGCCATGCCGATATCGCGACAACGCAGATTTACACCCATGTCGACACGGCGAGGCTTGTCGCACTGGTGAATGAACGGCATCCTCTTGCCCGAAGGGCTCATGCGGACTAGCGCAATACGATGATCTCCTATCTTGAATTCGAAAAACCGGTCGCCGCGCTGGAATCGCGCATTACCGAACTGCGTGCAGCGGCCGAAGGCGACGATGTTGATATCAGCAGCGAACTGGAACGGCTCGAAGGCAAAAGCGCCGATCTGCTCGCCAGCATCTACGGCTCGTTGACACCGTGGCAGAAAACGCAGGTTGCGCGCCATCCGATGCGCCCGCATTTCCGCGATTTCGTGGCCTATGCCTTCGAGGATTTCATCCCGCTGGGCGGAGACCGCTACTATGGCGAGGATGAAGCGATCGTCGGTGGCTTCGCCCGCCTGGGCGATCGGCGAATCATGCTGATCGGCCACGAAAAAGGGCACGATACCGAAAGCCGCCTGCGCCACAATTTCGGGATGGGCAAACCGGAAGGTTATCGTAAGGCGATCCGGCTGATGGAAATGGCCAGCCGTTTCGGCCTTCCGGTTGTCACTCTTGTGGATACTTCAGGCGCGTTCCCGGGCGTGGAAGCGGAAGAACGCGGCCAGGCCGAAGCGATTGCCCGCTCGACCGAGGCGTGCCTCGCGTTGGACGTGGCGATGGTGGCGACGATCGTGGGCGAAGGCGGTTCCGGCGGGGCGGTCGCGCTGGCCAGCGCCGAACGCGTGCTGATGATGGAACATGCCGTCTATTCGGTGATCTCGCCCGAAGGCTGTGCCTCGATTCTCTGGCGCACGGCGGAAAAAGCGCCCGAAGCGGCCGAAGCGATGAAAGTGACCGCGCGCGATCTGCTCAAGCTCGGCGTGATCGACCGGATCGTGCCGGAACCGGTGGGGGGGGCGCATCGCGATCCGCGCGCCGCCGCGCTGACGCTGCGCGATGCGATTGCCGAAGAACTGGACACGCTGGTGGCGATGGATCGCGGCGCGCTGCAACGCATGCGCGAAGATCGCTTCCTCGGCATCGGCGCGGGTGTGGAGCGGAAAACGAAATAGCCGGGCGATTCGGCAGCTCATCGGCGGATGGGTTGCGCCAGTTCCGGATCGGCCGCAGACAATGACAGCGCCATGGAAAGGGCGCGCCATGCTTGGAGGAGGCTTGCACATGCGGTTCGCGGCGGTTTTGGGCAAACGGCTCGCCCTGATATCCACCTGCGCTCTGTTTCCGCTTACGTTGAGCGGATGCATGGGCGGGGAAATTGCGTCCACCGGCACGCCGTTGAGCGCGATGGAACGGCAGGAGGGCGCCAAGGCCCATCCCGAACTGGTGGCGGAATTCGGCGGTGCCGAAACCGGGCCCCGCGCGGACTATGTGGCGAGCGTGACGCGCAATGTCGCGGTGCATTCCGGCCTCAGCAGCGCGCCGGGCGATTTTACCGTCACGCTGCTCAATTCCTCGGTGAACAACGCTTTCGCGATTCCCGGCGGCTATGTCTACGTCACCCGCCAGCTTGTGGCGCTGATGAACAACGAAGCCGAACTGGCCGGTGTGATGGGGCACGAGGTCGGCCATGTCGCCGCGCGGCATTCCGCCCGCCGCCAGGCTGCGGCGCAGCAGAACGCGCTGCTCGGCGTGCTCGGCCAGGTGCTGTCGGGCGTGGTGTTCGGTGACAGCGCGCTGGGCCAGATCGGCAAGGAAATCGCGACCACCGCACCGCAACTGGCGACGTTGCGCTATTCGCGCGGGCAGGAATTGCAGGCCGACGATCTCGGCATCGAATACCTTGTCCGGGCCGGGTACAATCCCCGGGCGATGGGGCATGTGCTGGAAAGCCTTGCCGCGCAGAATGCGCTGGATGCCCAGTTGCAGGGCAAGGCTTCGGGCGTGCCGGAATGGGCGTCCACCCACCCCGATCCCGCCTCGCGCGTGCAGACCGCCTATGCCAAGGCGGGCGCCGCCGCGACCGGCAAGACGAACGAAGACCTGTTCCTCACCCGGATCAACGGCATCATGTATGGCGACGATCCGAAGCAGGGCGTGATCGAAGGCCGCAGGTTCCTCCACCCCGAATTCCGCCTTTCCTTCGAAGCGCCGCAGGGCTTCTACCTCGTCAACGGCGCGCGCGCCGTGTCGATCAACGGGCAGAGCGGCCGGGCGCAGCTCACCGCCGGGGCGTACAACGGCAATCTCGAAAGCTACATCCGCACCGCGTTCAACGCGCTGGTCGGGCAGGGGCAGACGCTGGCGCCCAGCACGATCGAGCGGACGACGGTGAACGGCATTCCGGCGGCCTATGGCGTCGCGCGGGCGAACACCAGCAGCGGGCAGGTGGACGTGGTGGTTTTCGCCTATGAATTCGCGCAGAACCGGGCGTTCCATTTCGCCGCGATCACGGCGGCGGGGCAATCGGGTTCGCTCAACAGCATGTACCGCTCGATGCGCCGCCTCAGCGCGAGCGAGGCATCGGCGATCAAACCGCGCCGGGTGGAAGTGGTGACAGTGAAGTCGGGCGACACCGTGGCCTCGCTCGCCGCACGCATGGCGTTCGACGATGCGCGCGAAGCCCGTTTCCGGGTGCTGAACGGCTTGAACGCCAGCGACCGGCTGACCGCGGGCGAGAAAGTCAAGATCGTCGTCAAAGCGGCCAGTTGAGGGGCGGGGCGGTACGAGGCGTCTGGCCCCTTTAGGGCGTTTCCGTCTGGCACCCGGCCTTGGGCGCAATTCCGCTCGATCTTGGCCCTGTGCATGATTTCGCACGCCCCTCTGGCACAGTATCCGCTCGGCCTGAGCCTGTCGAAGGCCGCGGACAAACGGCAGCCCCACACTCTGACCGGTTTCCAGCCCACCTTCCGCGCGCAGCCTTCGACAGGCTCAGGCTGAGCGGAGGGAGTGAACGGGTGGTTGAGCGGGTTGGGATGCGAATATGCCATGCCTATCCCACAGGTTGACACAAAACGGCCTGAAAGTGCGCGCATTGTCCGCTCATCCCCACGGCCTCCACTCATGCCCGCGCGAGATACGGTCATCCTGCGACGGAAGCCGCAACAGCGCGGTATCGCTGGGCCTACGGCTGCCCCCGGCCAGGCACGCGGACCCATCCGCACGCGCAGCGGGCCCTTCGAAAGCGGGTGTGGGCAGGGCATCGGGTGTGACTTTTCGCGCCGGTATCATGTTACCGTGTGTCTCGTCCGTCCGGCCAATATCCCATCCGTTCGTCCTGAGCCTGTCGAAGGACGTGGGCAAACGATAGCCCCGCACTCCAAGCAGTTTCCAGCACACCTTCCGCGCGCGGCCTTCGACAAGCTCAGGCTGAGCGGAGGAGGAGTGGACGGGTGGAGCGTGAACGGGTGGGATGCGAACATGGCATCCTTCGTTTGCCATTCCGCGCGGGGCTCGCATCAGTCCGGGAACGAAGGACCGGGAGTGGGCGGACGGATGTCTGCGCTGTGTCATCCGGCAGGATAAGGCAGATTTTGGGCATGTAGGAAAATGGTTTGCTGGAGTGCTTTGCTTCCCCGGTCATCGTTTCGGCATCTCCGCGCAGGGGTGCTGTTCCACGGTTGCAGCCAGATTGCGTGCAGCCAAGCGCTCAGGACACGCTGCGGCTCAGGGTCGAATAGCTAGAGCGTTGGCAAACGCCAGGATCGCCAACGAAAAAGGCGGCAGGTTTCCCCGCCGCCTTCGTCTGGTATAAGGTGCTAGATCAGCCGCCCGTGGTCGTACCCGTGGTCGTACCCGCAGAGGTGTCGAGGTTTGTGGTAGCATCCGAAAGCTCGTTGCCAACCCCGTTGAAGAGGTTCGTGAGTTCGCCGCCCAGGAAGCTCATCGCTGCGATCGCGGCAACCGCGACGAGGGCTGCAATCAGACCATATTCGATAGCCGTTGCGCCCGATTCATCGCGCAGCACGCTCTGGAAGAATTTCATTGTCGTCTCCTTGTGGGTTTTAGTTCCCCGGCTCTTTCCACTATCGGATCGAACAAAGGCGTATTTGCCGGGAACTCGTTGATAAATTCCTAACCATGGCAGGAAATCTGTTCATCACATTACAGCGTCGGCGGCCATTTTGACTTTCTCCCACAGCGCAAGAGTTTGTGTTGCGGTGAATTGGACGGAAGTCATGATGGCGAGGACGATCAGGGCCAGGATCAGGCCGTATTCAACGGCCGCAGCCCCCGCGCTATCGCGGAGCAGGCGTGTAAGCCCCTTGCACTGTTTCACGGCGAGCCCCCTCGGCCTGTGTCCCCGATGGCCTGTCGGCCAAATGCGCTTATGCAGGGAAATATCCTAACGAAGTGTTTCCGAAAGGAGAGAGAGTGGAAAGGAATGCGGCCATGTTGCTCGTCGTCGCGGCGATGATTCGGGATCGGGCGGGGCGCGTTCTCCTGCAACAGCGCCCGCCGGGCAAAGCGCATGCCGGCCTGTGGGAATTTCCCGGCGGCAAAGTGGAACCCGGCGAAAGCCCGCGCGAATCGCTGGTGCGCGAACTGGAGGAGGAACTGGGGCTGGTGCTGGAAGCGGAATCGCTGACACCGGCCGGCTTTGCCGAAAGTGATGGGGCCGAAAGCAATGAAACGGGCGGCAGCGCAAACGGCGGCCGGGCAATCCTGATCCTCCTGTACGAGGCCGGGGCGTGGCACGGGGAACCCGAGGCGCGGGAAGGGGGCTCGTTCGCGTGGGTCGAACCGGCGGCATTCGGCGAATATCCGATGCCGCCGCTGGATATCGAGCTGGTTTCTTGCCTCGCGGTGAAAAACTTCTCGTCTTAGGGATTGCCAAGCCCAAACTTGCCCCTTATGTGCCGCCTCACCAAGCGCGCCCGTAGCTCAGCTGGATAGAGCATCAGACTACGAATCTGAGGGTCGGACGTTCGAATCGTTCCGGGCGCGCCAAGGTTTTCAAGAGGTTAGGCGAGGCGGCTTCCGAACAGGGTGCCGCCTCTCGCCGTTTCAGGCACCGGATAAACGGCGCGTGGGGCAATGGCGCGCCCGATGCCCGAAACCTTGGCGGTACCATCCCGCGACGCTGCCAGCGCGCCCCCGGATCAGCGCATCCTTGCGGATAAGCGGACATGCGGGGTTTCTCATCAGGCGCTTGATTGCTATAGCGAACAGGTTGCCGAACGGGTCACGTGCAGCACCGATTGAAATCATCAGCATTCGGAGTTTCACTTGCCGCACCGCGAGACGATCAAGCTCGTACCCACCGAGTTACAGGTTTTTGCTCGCCGTCTGCGAGAGGCGAGGCGGGAAGCGAGCCTGACCCAGGCGCGGCTCGGCCAGCTGGCCGGGCTGGATCGCACTTATATCTCCCATCTGGAACGGGGGCTCGCCAATCCGAGCCTCGTCAAGATGTCCCAATTGGCCCGGATCGTCGGCAAGTCTGTTGCGGATCTTTTGCGCGGGTGATTTCCGGCTTTGGCCCCGTCGCGGGCGAGCTGATCCCGGGCCGAGTGCTTAACATTTGTTATGAAGGTTGCCGTCGCCGGGGATTGGGAAATGGCGTAAGCTGGCCACATCGTCCGAAATCATCATGGCAAGCGGATGACTGAGAGACAGCATGCGATATGTGCTCCCGCTTGATTCGGAGCATTTATCATGTCCCGGTTCCAGATCGTCCCGTCAGATCGCAGGATGCATTCGCAAGCCGTGTCGGTTCGCTCGGCCGAATCGATCCTGTTTATGATGGAGTTGCACGGCTTCGACAGCGTCGACGTGTTCCGCAACGCGGCCTACCATTTCTCCGTTTGTGCCGGCCCGCGCGGCATGTGGTATATCTTTCAACGAAATGGCCGGACTTAGCAGCGCCGCAGCGCCGCGCGCTCAGGTGATCTTGGCGACCAGCGTGTTGTACTTGAGCTGGCGCACGGCGACCGAGGTTTCCACATGATGCACGCCCGGCAGCACGAGAATGCGGTTGGACGCGAGATCGGCCAGTTCGTCCAGTTCCTCGAACAGGCACATCGCCAGAATGTTGAACGAGCCCATCGTCAGCAACACGGCGTTGACCGGCGACATCTGCCCGATGAGATTGGCCAGTTCGCGCTGGCGGACGGCTTCTGCCTGGACGCGAATCTTGCCGAGCCGCGATTTCGACGCGAGTTCGAGCCCGGTGATCGCGGTGAAGCTGATCAGCTTGTCCTGCTGCAACCGCTTGATCCGGCCACGCACCGTGCCTTCGGTGACTCCGAGTTCGGACGCGATGCGGCGGTTGGAAACGCGCGCATCGCCGGCGAGAATCGCGATAAGCTGGCGATCGAGATCGTCGATGAAGACTTCCGCCATCGCTTAGCCGTCAACTCTGCCGGGGGAAGGCTGTGTTACCTGTGCGGAGGCACTGAAACTGGTGAAAATCCGTGGCATACAATTTGCGTAATCAATTCCATCGCCAGCTACGCGAATGGGGAATTTGACCGGGCCATTTCAGCAAGGCAAGCAAAATCGCGCAATTTTTAATGATATGCCACTTGCCAAGCGGGGTCGTATCGCATGTTGTATGCCGCGATGCGGCACGAATCTGTCAGTACGGCCATGGTGGCTCTCCTTCGGCGGGAACTGCGTCAGGCGGGGTGGACGGCGCGGCGCCTGGGCGAAGCGCTGTCGATCAGCGAGGCGACGGCGAAGCGCTGGCTGGCGGGCAAGGGCCTCACGCTCGACAAGATCGAACGTCTGGCCGGGCTATGCGGCATGGGCATCGGCGATCTCGCGCGGGAGGCGGAGCAGGGGCAGCACGGCCTGGCGCGGGAACTGACGCTGGCGCAGGAGCGCGAATTGGCCAGCGACGTGTTCCTCTCGTTCCTGTTCATGACGATTGTCGGCGGCACGCCCCCGGTGGAAATCGCGCGCGATCTCGGCGTTCCGGAGCAGGCGATGGAAATGGCGCTGGCGAAGCTGGAACGGCTCGCCCTGATCGATCGTCTGCCGGGGGGCAGAGTGCGCTCGCTGGTCGACCGTTCGCTGATCTTCCGCAAATCGCCCATGCGTTCGCTGTTCGAGGCGCGGATGAAGCCGCAGTTTCTGGCCATCGATTTCGCTGCGGCGGACACGGTCTATGCTTCCGAAGTGATGAAGCTGTCGGACGCGGGCGCGGCGATGCTGGCCGAACTGATCGAGCAGCACCGGCGCGATGTCCAGGCTCTGGCCGAGCGGGACCGCGATACCGCGCTGTTGAACCGCACATGGTATGGCATGGTCTGCGCCATGCGTCCGCTCGATCTGGTCAAGCTCAACAAGGCGGTGACCGGGGCCGACGACTGGGAAAGCTGAACGACAGGCCGTGCGTGGGGGCTGCGCAAGGTCGACAAGCCTTGCCTGTTATGGCTAAGGGGCTCCACACGCGGCGGTTGCATGGCCGCAAGACGGATAATGATGGTCGAGAAGGGGAAAGCCGAATGAGCAGCCAGCCAGGTCCGGATGATGATGAGTTGCGGGGCAAGGCGCCTGTTCCCGATGAGGTGCAGGACGCCATCCGCACGCTGATCCGCTGGGCCGGGGACAATCCTGAACGCGAAGGTCTGCAGGATACCCCCAAGCGCGTTGCCCGCGCGTGGAAGGAATATTGCATCGGATACGATGAAGACCCGTCCATCCACCTTTCCCGCATATTCGAGGAAGTGGGCGGCTATGACGAAGTCGTGCTGTTGAAGGATATTCCCTTCCAGTCGCATTGCGAACACCACATGGCGCCGATCATCGGCAAGGCGGCGATCGCCTATCTGCCCAAGGATCACGTGGTCGGCATTTCCAAGCTTGCCCGCGTGCTTCACGGCTATGCCCGGCGCCTGCAGATTCAGGAGCGGCTGACGGCCGAGGTCGCGCAGTGCATCTGGGACAATCTCAAGCCAAAGGGCGTTGCGGTGGTGATCGAGGCGAGCCACGCCTGCATGACCGCGCGCGGCGTGCGCACACCCGGCGTCAACATGGTGACCAGCCAGATGATGGGCGTTTTCCTGGAGGACGAGCGCAGCCGCAAGGAAGTGCTGAGCCTGATGGGCTACTGACGGTTTCGCCGGCCGGTATCGGATAGAAAAAGGGCGCCCACTGGGCGCCCTTTCCTTTTCGCGGTGCAATCAGCTTTAGAGCTGGCCGAGCATGTGTTCGGCAGAGCTGACCTTGAATTCGCCCGGACCTTCCACGTTGAGCTGTTCGACAACGCCATCGTTGACGACCATCGACCAGCGCGAACCGCGCTGGCCCAGGCCGAAACCGCTGCCATCCATCGTCAGCCCAACCGCCTGGGCAAACTCGCCGTTGCCGTCGGCCAGCATGGTGACATCAGCCGAACCGTCGCGCTGGTTCCATGCGCCCATCACGAACGCGTCGTTCACGGCGGTGCAGGCGATTTCATCGATGCCCTTGGCTTTCAGATCGGCGGCCTTTTCCACGAAACCGGGCAGATGCTTGGCCGAACAGGTCGGCGTGAAAGCGCCCGGCACCGAAAACAGCGCAACCTTCTTGCCTGCGAAATAGTCGCTCGACTGGACTTTGTCCGGCCCTTCGGCAGTGGCTTTGACCAAAGTAACGTCGGGCAGCTTGTCACCCACGGAAATCGTCATCGGTTCATCCTTTCAATGGCTCCGTCGTGCGCTGGCATAAGCGCGCTGCCATGGGGCCGCAACCGCTTTGCGCGCGGTGGTGCCGGGTAAGTGTGCGAGGGTTTGCCTCATAGCGGCCGAGCGGCTAAAGGCGGCGCCTGACCTGTGCCGCCCGGTTTGCGCGGTGCGCTTGTTTTTGTACTTTTCCCGGGAGTTTCGAGAGTGGCCACTGCCTCCGCCCAGAATGCCGATGATTTCGTCATCAAGGATCTGTCGCTTGCCGAATTCGGGCGCGACGAGATCGCCATCGCCGAAACGGAAATGCCCGGTCTGATGGCGCTGCGTGCCGAATATGGCGCGGCGCAACCGCTCAAGGGCGCGCGGATCACCGGCTCGCTGCACATGACGATCCAGACCGCCGTGCTGATCGAAACGCTGGTGGCGCTGGGCGCGGAGGTGCGCTGGGCGACCTGCAACATCTTCTCCACCCAGGATCACGCCGCCGCCGCCATCGCCGCCCAGGGCATTCCGGTGTTCGCGATCAAGGGCGAAAGCCTGGCAGAATACTGGGACTATGTCGGGCGGATTTTCGACTGGGGCAGCGAAACCACCTGCAACATGATTCTCGACGATGGCGGGGATGCCACGATGTTCGCGCTGTGGGGTGCGCGGATCGAAGCGGGCGAGGACATGCCCGCGCCCGGCAATGCCGAGGAAATCGAATTCCAGCGTGCGCTGAAAGAGTTCATCGCGCGCAAGCCGGGCTATCTGACCGCCACGGTCAAGGCGATCCATGGCGTTTCGGAAGAAACCACCACGGGCGTGACGCGCCTGTATCAGCTCGCCAAGCAGGGCAAGCTGCCGTTCCCGGCAATCAACGTGAACGACAGCGTGACCAAGTCGAAATTCGACAACCTCTATGGTTGCAAGGAATCGCTGGTCGACGCCATCCGCCGGGCGACCGACGTGATGCTGGCGGGCAAGGTCGCCTGCGTGGCCGGGTTCGGCGATGTGGGCAAAGGCTCGGCCGCGTCGCTCCGCCAGGGCGGCGCGCGGGTGCTTGTCACCGAAATCGATCCGATCTGCGCGTTGCAGGCGGCGATGGAAGGCTATGAAGTCGTCACCATGGAAGAAGCGGTGCGGCGCGCCGACATTTTCGTGACGGCCACCGGCAACGAAGGCGTGATCACCGGCGATCACATGAAGGCGATGAAGAACATGGCCATCGTGTGCAACATCGGCCACTTCGACAGCGAGATTCAGATTTCCGCGCTCAGCAATTACGAGTGGAAGGAAGTCAAGCCGGGCACCGATCTGGTGACGTTCCCAGATGGCAAGCAGATTCTCGTGCTGGCCAAGGGGCGGCTGGTCAATCTGGGCTGCGCCACCGGCCACCCCAGCTTCGTGATGAGTTCCAGCTTCACCAATCAGGTGCTGGCGCAGATCGAGCTTTTCACCAAGGGCGATTCTTACGAAAACAACGTCTTCGTTCTGCCCAAGCACCTCGATGAAAAGGTCGCGGCGCTGCATCTTGAAAAGCTGGGCGTGAAACTGTCCCGATTGAGCCCCGAACAGGCGGCCTATATCGGCGTTTCGGTGGATGGGCCGTTCAAGCCCGATCACTATCGCTACTGAATTGCTGATAAGTGGCCCGGCATTCTGTCGGGCCACCGTGCGGCCCATTGTCAAATCGGTGGGCGCGGCATAGCGATGCCCGTATGACACTATCCGAAACTGCGTTGGTGTTGATCGGCCTTTTGCTTGCCGCCTGGACACTCGGCGCAGGCTGGCTGATCCTGTCTGCCCGGGCGGCATTGCGCAGGGCGGAAACCGGCCGCAAAGCGGCGCGGCGCCTGTCGCGCATGATCGAGGAATCGCCCGCCATCCCGATGCTGGTGCGCGCCGACGGGCGGATCGAAGCACCGCAACGGCTCGCCGCCTGGCTGGGGCTCGATGCGATGCCGGGCTATCTTACCGAACTGGACGCGGGCGAACACGGAATCACGGCGGAAGAACTGGCCGCTTTGAGCGAAGCCGTGCGGGTGACTCAGAAAACCGCGGCGCCGTTCCGCATCGCCATCACGCCGCGCGGATCGCAGCGCAGCCTCGCCATGCGGGGGCATCTGGCGGATTCACAGATTTCCCCAGGCGGCGCGGCGCTCGTCTGGGTGTTCGATTTCAGCGAAAGCGAATCGGAACTGACCGAGTTGCGCACGCAGGCGGCGCGCGCGCGTGAGGATTTCACCGCGCTGGTCGGCCTGATCGAAGCCGCGCCCATGCCAATGTGGTTCCGTGGGCCCGATATGCGGTTGCGGCTCGTCAACTCGGCCTATGTCAAAGCGGTCGAAGCATCCGACGCCGCGAAAGTGATCGCCGACCAGATCGAACTGATCGAAACAGTCGACGGGATGACGGCGGCCGAAGTGGCGGAGCGCGCGCGGGGCCGCAATCAGCCGGTCGAACGCGATATCAGCGCCACAATTGGCAGCCAGCGCCGCACTTTGCGCGTCAGCGATCTGCCGCTGGGGGAGGAGGGGGTTGCCGGCTACGCCATCGATATCGAAGAACTGGAGGAGCAGGCGCGTGCGCTGCGGGCGTTCCGCGATGCGCAGCGGTCCATGCTCGACCTGTTGTCGGTCGGGGTCGCCCAGTTCGATGGCAAGAGGCGGCTGGCTTTCGCCAACGGCCCGTTCCAGCGGATTTTCGCGCTCAATCCCGCCGCTTTGGCGGAAGCGCCCGATTTCGAACAATGGCTGACCATGGCGCGCGAAAGCGGGCGTCTGCCGGAACTGCGCGATTTCCCCGAATGGCGGCGGGAACACGGACGGTGGTTTGCCACCGGGACGCCGCAGGAAGAAGCCTGGCCGCTGCGCGATGGCACGCATTTGCGCATCGTCGCCCAGCCGATGCCGGATGGCGGGCTGGTGCTGATTGCCGAAGATCGCACCGAACAGCTCGCGCTGTCGGCGACGCGCGACACGCTGCTGCGCACGCGCACGGCGACATTCGATTCGCTGTTCGAATCGCTCGCGGTGTTCGCGCCGGACGGGCGGATGCAAATCTGGAACCGCCGCTTCGCCGCAGACTGGAAACTGGACGAGAAATTTCTCGATCAGCACCCCCGGATCGAGGCGTTGCTGGAGAAGCTCGGCACGAAACTTCAGAAGCCCGCGCAGACGCAGGCCATCGGCGATGTGGTGCGCGCGGCGACGCTGGACCGCAAGCAGACCAGCGGACAGGTTACACTGGCCGATGGGCGCATTTTCGAATTTGCCGGGGTCCCTTTGCCCGATGGCAACGGCTTGCTGACCGCGCTCGACGTTACGGATTCGCGCAAGGCCGAGGATGCCCTGCGCGAACGCAACACCGCGCTGGAAGAAGCGGATGCGGTGAAGACCCGGTTCCTCGCCAATATGAGCTATGAATTCCGCACGCCGCTGACTTCGATCGGCGGCTTTGCCGAACTGTTGCAAAGCGGGATGGCGGGGGAACTGCAGCCGCAGGCCCAGGAATATGTCGAGGGTATTCTCGTGTCCGTCGAACGACTGGGGGAACAGATCGAAAGCGTTCTCGACCTGACGCAGAGCGAGGCCGGTCTGCTGCCGCTCGCTCTCGAAGAGGTCGATGTGATGCCGTTCGTCACCAAAGTGGTGCGCGAACGGGAACAGCGCATCGTCGAGGCCGGTCTCAGCCTCAATCTGCGCGGCAATCAGGCGGCGGGCAAAGTGCAGGCGGACAGGCGCCGGCTGGCGCGGGCGTTCGGCCATATTCTCGACAACGCCATTGCTGCCACGCCCAAGGGGGGTGAAATCCTGGTCGAAGTGTCCCCACGCAAGCGTGGCACCGCGATTGTCGTGTCTGACAGCGGCAAGGGGATGACCCCCGGCGAGATGGCCCACGCGCTCGATGGCTATCGTATCGCCGCCGATGGCAAGGGCGTGGAACGGCGGCAGGGGCTCGGCCTCCCGCTTGCCCGGCAATTGATCGAAGCGCACGGCGGCAGGCTCGATCTCGTTTCGGAAAAGGAGGTCGGCACCACGGCGACCATTTTTCTGCCGTGACCCGCGATCTGCCCGATCTGGCGGCGATGCAGCGCTTCGGCAAAGCGATTGCGGACCGCTTGCGCCCCGGGGATGTGGTGGCGTTATCGGGCGGTCTCGGCGCGGGCAAGACCACGCTCGCACGCGCGATCATCGCCGGATTGGGGCACGAAGGCGAAGTGCCGTCGCCCAGCTTTGCCATCATAGAGACATACGAAAGCCCCACATTGCGCCTGCCGCTGGTGCATGCCGATTTCTACCGGCTCGATCATCCGGACGAAGCGGAGGAACTGGGATTGGACGATTATCGCGATGGCGCTGCGCTGCTGGCCGAATGGCCGGATCATGCGGGCGGCTTCGGCCATGAGCCGGGCTGTCTGTCGATCACGCTCGAACATCGTGGAGAAGGGCGGATCGCCATTGTCGAACCGGGGCCCGATTGGCTAGATCGCTGCCCATGACGACGAACCTGCCGGAAGGCATCAATTCATTCCTGGCCGGGGCCGGGTGGGGCGGCAGCGTGATCGAACCGCTGCCCGGCGACGCTTCGTTCCGCCGCTATTTCCGCATTCGCGCCAGCGATGGTGGGCGCAGCGCCATGCTGATGGATGCACCGCCGCCGGAAGAAGATACCCGGCCTTTCCTTCATGTCGGCCAATGGCTTCTGGCCAATGGGCTGCGCGCGCCGGAAATCTATGCGGAGGATGGCGCGCGGGGCTTCGTGCTGATGGAAGATTTCGGCGATACCCGCATGCGCGATCATCTCGATATCGCGCCGCAGGATGAACTGGCGGCCTATCGCACCGCGATCGATGCGCTGGTGGCTTTGCACGGCCTGCCCGCAGGGCCTTTCGAACCATACGATATGGCCGTCTATCAGCGCGAGGTGAACCTGCTTCCCGAATGGTTCTGCCCCGCTGCCGGCATCACGGTGGATGCCGCCGGTTATACCGCCGCGTGGGACGAGGCACTGGCGCCGTTGCTGGCCCGGCAGCAGCCGGGGGTGACGGTGCTGCGCGATTATCATGCGGAAAACATCATGCTTCTGCCCGATGGGGAACAGGGGCTGATCGATTATCAGGATGCGCTGGTCGGCCATCCGGCTTACGATCTGGTGTCGTTGTTGCAGGATGCCCGCCGCGACGTTTCGCCGCAACTGGAACGCGCGATGCTCGATCATTACGCGGCCCGGATCGATGCCGGGCCCGATTTCGCGGCGGACTATGCCCGGCTCGGGGCGCAGCGGAACGCCAAGATCGTCGGCATTTTCGCGCGCTTGTGGAAACGTGACGGCAAGCCCCGTTACCTCGCCATGATCCCGCGCGTGTGGGAAGCGATGGAACGCGATCTGGCGCACCCCGCGCTGGCGCCGGTCGCCGCATGGTTCGACGCGAACATTCCCGCCGCGATCCGCGAACGGCGCGGAGGCGGGCTGGGATGAAACCGCTGGTCAGCGATACCGCGATGGTCATGGCTGCGGGCCTCGGCAAGAGGATGCGGCCGCTGACCTCCACCCGGCCCAAGCCGATGGTGAAAGTGGCAGGGAAGCCGCTGATCGATCATGCGCTGGACAGCCTTGCCGCGGCGGGAATCGCCAAGGCGGTGATCAATGTTCATTATCTGCCCGATTCCCTGGAAGCCCATGTGCTGGCCCGGGCAGTGCCCAAATGCATTATTTCCGACGAGCGTGACCGATTGCTGGAAACCGGCGGAGGCATGGTGAAAGCGCGGCATCTGCTGCCCGATCCGTTTTTCTGCCTGAACAGTGACAATCTCTGGCTCGAAGGGCCGGTGGACTGTTTTCGCCAGTTGTCGGACCTGTGGAACCCCGACGCGATGGACGCGCTGCTGCTGATGGTGCCGCATGCCGGGGCCCGCAATTATCGCGGCGATGGCGATTTCCATCTCGATCCGCTGGGGCGTGTCAGCCGCCGTCAGAGCCGCCGCGTGGCGCCTTTCATTTACACCGGGATCCAGATCGTATCGCATCGCCTGTTGCGCGATGCGCCCGAAGGGCCCTTTTCCACCAATCTGCTGTGGACCCGCGCGATTGAGGAAGGGCGGCTTTACGGCACGACTTTCACCGGCCTGTGGTATGAAGTGGGCGATCCGGGAGCGGTCGTCGCCACCGAAGCCGCGTTGACGCGTGGCTGAGCGTTCCGGGCCCAGCGTCTATTCGATCGCTGCCCATCGCGGGTTCGCCGATGCCCTGGTGGCCGGGCTTCTGCCGCGCTACCGGGAGGATGACGTCGGCCTTGCCCGGCTGACGTTGCTGCTGCCGAGCCAGCGCGCCGCCCGCACGGTGAGCGAGGCTTTTATCCGCCTTGCCGGAGAAGTGGGGCAAGCTGGCCTGCTGATGCCGCGCATGGCGGTGGTGGGCGATCTCGATCTGGATGAAACGCTGGGGCCCCTGCTCGATCCGCTGGGCGCGGGCGAGGCGATCCCGCCGGCTGCCGATCCCACCGCCCGCTGGCTGCGGGTGGCGCAGTTGATTGCCGAAGAAGCCGGGGATACCGCGCCGCGCGGCGCCGCCTTGCTGCGGCAGGCGGAACAGGTGTGCCGCACGATGGACCGCCTGCTGGTGGAAGACGTCGGGCCCGAGCAACTGTTGCAGGAGCCGGTGATCGGTATTGTCGGCGATCTG
>Ga0182743_1000635_pt1 | contig 41029 bp, 39 predicted proteins | sample eDN3rd30CKraftOP_FD_128522 | JGI IMG/M metagenome (GOLD analysis project Ga0182743, IMG submission 128522) | Enriched Organic Plus compost microbial communities from Emeryville, California, USA - eDNA 3rd pass 30_C Kraft OP (version 2) (version 2) ... | reverse complement strand
TCTTGCCAGGCTCGGGGTAGACGGTGCCGTCGGAGAACTGCACCTGCACCGAGAAATCGCTCTTGTTGGCGGAGCTGCCCTTCTTCTCGGCCAGTTGCAGGAACTCGCGCTGGCTGACGGGGAAGGTGACATACATTGGATCGACGCTGACGATGGTGGCCAGCACGCCGGAACTGGGGCTGACGACATTGCCGGGCGTCACGGCGGTGCGGCCGATGCGGCCGTCGATCGGCGAGGTGATCTCGGTGTAGCCGAGATTGATCTTGGCGGTGGTCAGGTCCGCCTCGGATGCGGCCAGATCGCCCTGTGCAGTCTTCTCGGCGGCAATGCGGTCGTCGAGCACGGCCTGCGAGGTGGCGCTGGTCTTGACCAGCACCTCGGCGCGCTTGCGCTGCCCCGTGGCGTTGTCGAGCTGGCCGCTGGCGCGCAGCACGCCGGCCTGCGCCTCCTGAACCGCCGCCTCGAACGGCCCCTGCTCGATGCGGTAGAGCGGCTGGCCCTTCTTGACGGTGTCGCCGTCCGTGAAGAGGACATCTTCGAGATAGCCGGTCACGCGGGCCTGGATGTCGACGCGATCGACAGCCTCGATGCGTCCGACGAAGCGCACGGTTTCGGCAACGGGCTGCTTCGACACCGTGACGACCCCGACCGGAAGCGCCGAGGGTGCCGCCTGAGGTTTCTGGTCCTGGGCCAGGGCCGCGCCGGCCGAGAGAACCAACACCGACAACGCCAGACCGTAACGATTCCGCATGCTCGTTCCCCCCTGATGCCCTTGCCGCTCGCGCGTCAGTGGGCCCATGCCCGGCATGCCCGACACCCCGTCAGCAGAGACGTTTGAATCAGCTCAACCCGCTACCTCCGATTAATCAATGGATGATGCCTTCCCGGAAGCTGGAACGCCAGTCACGACTAAAAGACGGCTTACCAACTCCGGCAAAAGCCGTGCTTTGGAAGGAGCGCCACCAACGGCAGGCCGCGCGGACTTGCGGGAGACACCGTCCGCCACCGGATGCCACCGAATGAGGGGTGACGGCCTTCGAAAGACGTTTTCTAAATGTTCCAGATAATTGTCTGCATCGTTACATCTCGAAGTATGTTTTACTTCTCGAAGAACATGCTAGCATAAGCTCCTTCGGGAACCAAAAAGACCTCAACACTCCCGTCAGGAGGAAGTATGCTCGATAATGTTAATCTATCTAATTCATCGGACATGACCGCGCAGGAGCGCAGTCCTGTCGCCACAGCCCATAATGAAATGCTGGCCACCTATGCCCGTTTCTACTGGGGCTTGGCCTTCCAGGACAGACATGCGGAAGCGAAGGAATCCGAGGCCGCCCTGCAGGCGGGCGATGGCCTTTGCGGCAACGAGCGGGAACCAGATTAGGGCCCCGTCTGGCCGATGCCCTACTTCCCCAACATTACCGAGCATCACGCCCGCCGACGTGCGGGCGTTTTCACATCCGGGGATCGGGGCCGGGGATCGGGGCCTCAGATGGTGGCAGCCGGGCTGAGAGCCTTGATGGCGGCCTGTCTCGCCGCATCGTGCAGGTGCAGGTAGGTGGCGTCGAACTCGGCGGCCTTCTTCAGCGCCTCCCAATCCACCACCGTCCAATAGCCCCGGGTCCAGCTGATGAGGCCGTTGCCGCGCAGTTCCTGCAGCGTGCGGTTGACGTGCACGGAGGAAAGGCCGAGCGCGTCGCCGAGTTCCTCCTGCGTGATCGGCATCTCGAAGCTCGATCCGTCGGTCAGGCCGATCGTCTGCAGGCGCAGGAAAAGCTCGCACATCAGATGCGCGATACGGCCATAGGCCTCGCGCCGGCCGATGCTGGCCATCCATTCGCGTGAGAGCGCCGCGTCGACGAGCGCGTTGCGCCACAAGGCATCGCCGATGCGCGGATGACCGGCCATCAGGCTGCGCATCGCATCATGCGGGATGAAAGCCACGCGGCTGCCGACCAGCGTGCCGATATTGTGGTCCATGACCTCGAGATAGAGGCTGTGGAGGTCGGGGATGTCGCCGGCGATGTGGAACGAGAAGATCTGCCGCTTGCCGCCGTTCATCAACTTGTAGCGCAGCGCGAAGCCTTCGAGGATGACGCAGCACTGTGTCGGCTGGTCGTAGGCGCGGACGATGTCCTGATCCGCCTTCAGCGTGCGCGGCGTCAACGGCAAGGCCTCGATGGCCTCGCGCTCATCGGCGGAAAGCTCCAACACGCTTTCCAGCTTTCGGACCAGGGGATGTGCTTGCGACGGGTTCTGCGACACGGGTCACGCTCCTCATCCGGGAGCGCCATGCTCTGGTGGGATGAAAAGCCTCGTACGGTTTGTCCCGCGCGCACGCTTTAACCTAGGTTTGCCGCCAAGGGCTTATCCAGATTTGTAAGCTTTATGACGGCCGTTTCCGGCTCCGCGGCAGCGCTATTTCGGCGGCCGGAACGAGGGATCGGCGGCGAGTTCGTCGGTCTTCAGTATTCTGCCGCCGCGCGCTTCATGGGCATCGAGCAACACATCGATGCGGTGCCCCCATTTCTGCCAGCCATAGCCGAGATAGACGGTCTGTTCGGGCGAGAGCCCGCGCAGAGCGGCGGGGTTATCGACAAGGCGCACCCTCTCCCCCGCCCCGTTGCGCGCGATGCGTGCCCCGCTCGGCGTGAAGTGCTGCTCCCAATGGAGATCGGCAAAGGCGGCCAGTTCCGCGTGACGGACGGTTTCGGCAATCAGGATATGCGGACGGCGCATGGCGGCATTTCGGGGCTGGGTCTCATTGATCCGGAGATAGGTAGCGCCAGGCCGCACCGGGAGGCAGCGGATTTATACCTGTTGCTGTCGGCACCCAAGCAAGCTTCGCGGTGCTCGGGGGCGGGGACGAATAATGAAGACCAAGAGGAGACAGATGGCCCCGCCAAATTCCATCGTTTTCCTGGAAGACGTGGAAGGAGGCGAGCTTGAGGACTTTCACCACGCGGAGCCACGCATTGGGGGGAGTCAATCCCGGTGAAGCGCCCGCTTTTGACGCCATTCTCGAGACGCCGAGCTACGCTATCCCAGTCGCAACCGTGCTGAACGAGGTCCTCCTGCGCGCAGACGTCCCCACCGACCGCACCCGCGTTCGGGTCTGGACCAACCACCCGAAATGGCCCGACCGCGTAATCATCGGCCTCGGAGACTGAAAAGGGAGGGCTGGAGCCCTCCCTTCGTGTCTCGCCTGTGCCTTCCGGCGTCAGACCATGATGATCGTGACGATGGTGTAGGTATCCGGATCGACGATCACAATGCGCCCATCGGTCAGCACGAAATAGCGGTAGCCGCGATATTCCGGCACGATGGTGATGATGTCCGCCGGCAGGGTGTGGAGTTCGACGCGGCGCGGCACGTGGACACCGACCGAGACATCGAAGTCGACATGGACGCGCTCGACGTCGTTGGTGACGATCTTCTCACGGATCTCGGTGCGCTGCTCGGTCGACAGCTCCACCGAAGAGGCCTTGCTGGCCTTGCCCGCGCTTTCCTCGGTCGTGGCCTTGGTCTTCGATCCGCTCTCGTCCGTGGTGCTCTTCTCCGTGGAGGAGGCGCCGGATTTCGTGCCCTGATCGCTCTTCGTGGTGTCGGTCTTTTCGGTAGATGAGCCGGCGCCGGAAGGCTGGGTCTCCTGCGAGCCCGACCGTTTCTGCATCTCCGCGCCGCCCGCTCTCTCGCCGCCGCTGGCGGAGCCGCTAGTGCCGTTTTCGGGAGCGGCGGCACCGCCTGAAGCCCCGCCGCTCGTCCCGCCGCTACCCTGCGATGAAGGTGCTTGCTGCGAACCACCGGAAGGCGGTGCCTTGGGCATTTCCCCGCTGCTTCCGGCCGGCGCGCCTCCGGATGCCCCCGGCGGAACCTGCGGCATCTCGCTACCGCCGGTCTGTGCCATTGCGACGCCGCCTGCAGTCAGCAGGAAGGCGCAGGCCCCCGTTGCCAGAAGTTTGGCTTTCACGATGCATTCTCCTCTTGAACGAGTGTGGAGTTTCTCGCTTGCGAGTCTCCTATTCGCACCCGCGGAAGGAACAGCCCGGACTGGCGAGTGTTCCCGCCGACGCTGAGAAAAAACCTCAAATTCCGCAGGATCTTCGCTATCGGCGTGCGAACAGGAAGTTCTGCAGGCGGCCGGTGGGTGGCTGCGCTCCAAGGGCCCGCCGCCATTCCCGATTTTTCGGCTATGATCGGGCACGATGTTTCACGCCGCCTGCCTCCGCCTCTTCCGGTGCTCGAGCCGTGCCGAAGCGCGGGCGGCCATGCCTTCTTCCCCATGATCCCAGGCGCAACAGCCGAAGCCGCGATCTGGTGCGTCGCCGGACTGGCGACGGCCGGCGTCATCGCGCGCCCCTATCGCTGGCCGGAGGCGGTCTGGGCGCTGGGCGGCGCAATGGTGCTGCTGGCCTTTGGGCTGATTTCCTGGGAAACCGCCTGGCGCGGCGTCGGCCAGGGGCTCGACGTCTATCTCTTCCTCGCCGGCATGATGCTGCTCTCGGCGGTGGCGCAGCAGGAGGGCCTGTTCGACTGGGCGGCGGCCATGGCGACCGCGCATGCCAGGGGATCTCCCGCGCGGCTGTTCACGCTGGTTTTCATGGTCGGCGTGGCCGTCACTATGTTCCTGTCGAACGACGCCACCGCCGTGGTGCTGACCCCGGCGGTCTATGCGGCGACGCGGGCGGCGCGCGTGTCCAATCCCCTGCCCTATCTGCTGGTCTGCGCCTTCATCGCCAATGCGGCGAGCTTCGTCTTGCCGATCTCCAACCCGGCCAATCTCGTCGTCTTCTCGGCCGGAGAAATGCCGCCGCTGCTCGACTGGCTGGCCCTGTTCGGCCTGGCCTCGCTGGTCGCCATCGCGACGACCTATGCCATGCTGAAGTTGACGCAGCACCGTGCGCTCGCCGCCGAGATTCTGGCGCGCGAGGTGGAAGAACCGCACCTCTCCTTCTCGGCAAAGCTCGCGGCGGCCGGTATCGCCGCCACGGCCTTGGTGCTGATAGCGGCGTCCGCCTGGGGCGTACCGCTTGGCCTGCCGACGCTGATCACCGGCGTGCTGACGGCGGCCGGCGTGCTGCTGATCGAGCGCAAGCATCCCGCCACCGTGGTGCGGGCCATTTCGTGGGACGTGCTGCTGCTCGTGGCCGGGCTGTTCGTCCTGGTCGAAGCGCTGAACCAGACCGGGCTGGCCTCCACGCTCGCCGAAGCGCTGCAGCGAGGGGCGGACGCGGCACCCGGCTGGACCGCCGCCGCGGCCGGAGTGCTCGTCGCCTTCGGCTCCAACCTCACCAACAACCTGCCCGCGGGCTTGATTGCCGCCGGCGTGGTGCAGGCCGCCGCCGCGCCGGACAAGGTGGCGGGCGCCATCCTCATCGGCGTCGATCTCGGCCCCAACCTCTCGATCACCGGCTCGCTGGCGACGATCCTGTGGCTCACCGCGCTGCGCCGCGCCGGGTTGCATATGGGCGCCCGGCAGTTCCTCGGCCGCGGCAGCGTGGTCATGATACCGGCCCTTGTCCTGTCGCTGGCGACGCTGCTTCTCATTGCCTGAGGGAAGGGCCGACGACGCAACGCCCGAATATTTCCGGGTTCTCGCCTTCGGCACCGCCGTTCCGGAGGGTACCGTTGCCTGTCATGACGCCTTCAGCGCCATGACGGCCATCAGCGGCGGTGATAACGGGGGCCGTAATAGCCGCGGTGATAGGTGCCGTAGTCGCGGTAATAATAGCGCCGGCCCGGATAGTAATAGGTGTCGTAGCGCACCACCGGCGCGGGCTCGTAATAGGCGCCGGTGTCGTAATAATAGCCGGGCGAGGTGCAGCCGGCGAGCAGCGCTGTGAACGACACGGCGCAGGCCGCGATGAGGATGCGTTTCATGTTTCGTCCTCCCGCAAGGCGCGCGCCGCAAGGGATTCACGCGTTTTGCTCGCGTGGAGAACGTCTGGAAGGGCCGCGCGGTTCGCTTGGGCGATCCGCGCCAAGGCGGCCATGACGGTCTCACTCTATTCATGGGAGACGAACGGCCCCGTGGGCGGGCTCGTGGAGCTGATGACGGGCGTTCTCGCCGACCGGTAGAAATCCGGCCGGTGAGCACGCCGTTTCCTCAGCGCCCGTTCTCGGCGAGAACCTGGGCGTCGAGCTCCCGCATCATCCGCGCCTCTTCCGCCTCGATCCTGGCCTGCCGGCGCTTGCCGATCATGGTCATGACCAGGGAGAAGAACATCATGGCGAAGATCGCCAGCGCGAAGGGGCGGTGCAGGATGTAGAGCAGATCGCCGCCCGACACCTGGTAGGAGCGCAACAATTCCGTCTCCAGCATGCGGCCGAGCAATATGCCGACCACGACTGCCGCCACGGGATACTGGAACTTCACCAGCCCGAAGCCAAGGATCGAGAAGACGAAGAGCGTGATCGGTCCGCTGACCGAGCCTTCCACCGCATAGGTGCCGAGCGTCGCGATCACCAGGATGGCGGGCAGCACATAGCGCGTGCGGATGCGCACCACGTTGCAGGCCGCGTAGATGAAGGCGATGCCCACCACCAGCAGCAGCACGGCCTGCACCATGTTGTTGAGGATGATGGCGTAGACCATCGGCTTCTGGTTCTGGATGAAGCTCGGCCCGGGCACGATGTTGTGCATCATGAAGGCCGCCAGCAGGATGGCCGTGGCGCCGCCGCCGGGAATGCCAAGCGCCAGCATGGTGGCCATGGACCCGCCTTCCGAGCTCGCCACGGAGGACTCCGCCGCAACCAGTCCCTTGGGATTGCCCTTGCCGAAGGTCTGGCTGTCCTTGGCGGTGCGTTTGGTCTCGGAATAGGCGATCAGATTGCCGACCGCGGCGCCAACCCCCGGCACCGCCCCGATGACGATGCCGATGATGGAGCCGCGCACCAGCACGCCCGGGAACTTGAAGGTGCCCCAGCAGCCGGCGAGGATCTTCTTCAGGCTGACCTCGCGCGAGCTCTCGGCGTCGAGGATGTAGTCCTTGGTGGCGAGGTTGAAGAGCTGGCCGGAGGCCAGCAGGCCGATCATCGCCGGAACGGGGGCGATGCCGTTGATCAGCTCGGGCATGCCCATGGTGCCGCGCATGAAGCCCGCGGTGTTCATGCCGATGCCGCCGAGCAGGACGCCGAGCCCGGCCGCCAGGATGCCGCGGGTGGCGTATTTGGTGCCGAGCGAGCCGAGCAGCAGCATGCCCCATATGGCCACGGCGAACATCTCGAAGGGGCCGATCTTGAGCACAAGATTGGCCATCGGCTCGACCACGAAGAGCAGCAGCACATAGCCGGCAAGGCCACACAGCGTGGAGGCGAACAGGGCATAGCCCAGCGCCTCGTTGTGCATGCCCTTCTTCGACATGGCGTAGCCATCGAAGGTCGTGGCGTAGGATGTCGGCGAGCCAGGAATGTTCATCAGGATCGCCGGCACCGAGCCGCCGAAGCCCGCGCCGGTATAGACCGAGGTGAGGAAGACGACGCTCGGGAAGAAATCCATGTAGAGCGACATCGGCAGCACGATCGCCATGGCCATGCTGATCGACACGCCGGGGATGGCGCTGAAGACGAGGCCGACGATCAGGCCCGGAACGATCCAGCCCCAGGACGACATGGACGTCGCCATGAGGTGGAGGGCTTCCATCATCGCGTGGAGGTCCATCATGGCCCGCGCTCCTAGAGAATGGCCGTGGGCATCGGATAGGGCATCAGGGCCTTGAAGCCGTAGATGCCGCACACCGCGACCGCCAGCGGGTAGATGATGAGGGCAAGCGGGCGCCGTTCGCCGCAGAGCAGCATCGCCGCCAGCGCGAACAGCCAGATCGCAATGTCGAAGCCGATGGTGTTCAGCAGGAAGACCATGGCCCCGAAGGCAAGGCCGAGCAGGCCGACGCGGAGCAGTTCCCGCCCGATCGGCAGGGTCGGCGCGAGGGGATCTTCCTCCTCGATCTCCTCCTCCACCTTCGCATCGGCGCGCCGGAAGCACTGCCGCACGACGATGGCGCAGAACAGCAGGATGAACAGCGCCAGGGGCTGAAGCAGCAGCAGGTTGTTGCGCGCCAGCGAAACCGAGCGTGCATCCAGCAGGTACCAGGCCACATAGGCGGCAATGACCGCGATGAAGGCGAGATGCGCCCAATCGAGGGTGTATTCGCGATTGCGGATTCGCATTGACGTTTCCTCTTCCAGGGTCCGCCGCGGTTCTTCGCGCCGCGCGCCGTCCCTTGAACTCGTCTGGCCGCCTGCGCCGCAGGCGGCCACCTGTCGTGGAATCAGTTGCCCTTCAGCAGGTCGGAATATTTGGTCAGCAACCTGCAGGTGTTGAGATAGGCCTCGTTCGAATCCTCGGGGCCGTACCAGACGAGCGGAAGCTGCTGGGCCTCGGACGCCTTGATGGCTTCCGGGTTCTTGGTGGCCCGCTCGAAGGCGCCGATCAGGGTCTTGTAGATGTCCGGATGCTGGTCCTTCAGCTCCGTCTGAATGACCCAGCCACGCAGCGAGCCCGGCAGGAATTCCGTGGTGAAGCCCATGCTGCCGGCCACCTGACTGATCGAGGGCGTGTTGGCGAATTCCGGGAACATCGGACGGTCCCAGAAGCCGACCAGCGGCTTGATCTTGTCCATCAGCGGCAGATAGCCCTCGGCGCCAACGAAGCCGACATCGACCTGCCCGCCCATCACCGCGTTGCGGACGACGCCGCCGCCGTCATAGGTGACGATGCGTAGATTGCCGGTCTCGACCCCAGCCGCCCGAAGAGTGAGGATGAGGTTCACGCCGTCGACCGAGGCCGCCTGCATGCCAAGACTCAGGCTCGTGGGGTCCTTTTTCAGCTTTTCGAGGACTTCCTGGAAGCTCTTCAGCGGGCTGTCGGCCGGCGCCGCGCCCAGCGTGAAGTCGCGCGAGGGCAGGTTGATCATCCAGAAGTCCTCGGCCTTGAAGCGGGCCAGACCCTGCGCCAGCGTCACGGCGGTGTAGTTCACCGCGGTGTTGCAGATCGTGTAGCCGTCCGGTTTCTGGCCGAGCAGATAGGTGTTGCCGAGAACCGTGCCGCCGCCCGGCATGTAGACCACATCCAGCGGCTGGCCGAGTTCCTTCTGCAGATAGGGCGTGAACACGCGGGTCAGGCGGTCGCTGCCGCCCCCGGGGGCAAACGGAATGACGATCTTGACGGGCCTGGTCGGATAATCCGCCGCGCGGACGATGGATGGTGCGGAAAGGCCGAACAGCGTGCTCGCGCCGCCCGCCGCAGCCAGTTTCAGGACGTCTCGCCTCGTCGTTTTCGATGTCATCTTCAGTCCTCCCTTGGCCCATTTCTTGTTTGCGTTCTGAAGCCGGCGCGGATCGTCAGGTTTCTCCTGCGGGCGGTTTCAGCGTTTCCAGCGGTTGATCGGCCAGCGTGCGGTACTGCCGCGCCGAATAGAGCAGCGGCGGCAGGCCGGGCGTCGTCCGCGCGGCGTCCAGCGCGCAGATACAGACGGTGCTGTCGCCGGCGGCGTGGAGCGCCTGGATCCTTGCCGCGATCATGGCGACCGCTCCCACCACCACCGGGGCTTCTTCGATCCGGACCAGGTCCAGATCGCCATAGCCTTGCGGCGGAGTGCGGGCAGCGAAGGCGCTGGCGATGGAGGCCTGCCCGGCCGCCAGGAAGGAAAAGCCGATGCGCTTGCCGACGTGCATATGCGCGTGGCTGGCGGCGCTGCTGTCGATGCAGAACAGGGCAAGCGGCGGATTCATGGAAACGGATGTCAGTGAGGTCGCGGTGAAGCCGTGGACATGCGGCCCGACATCGAAGCTCACCACGCAAACGCCCGAAACGAGCGCGCGGAAGGCCTCCTTGAAGCCTTCCACCTGAAGCGCGCGAGACAGATCGCAGAGATCGTCGCCGCCGGCCGGCTGGTACGCCCGTTCGCTCATGAACAATCCTTCTTCGTCCAGGCACGGCACGGCCCCGCCGAGGAGGCCGTCCCGAAAGAGTGTGATGCCGTGCACCTGCGCTTCCATGACCCGATTCCGCTAGATGATCTGGTCCTGTTCGGTGAGCACATCCTGCAGCCGCTTTATGTCGATGCTGCGCGGGTCGGAATTGCTGCGCGCCGAGAGCGCAGCGGCGGTGCCGACCGCCTGGCCCGTGACCATGCTCGCCGCCTGCGAGCGCACGCTGCCGAGCGCGTTGAACTCCGCGGAGATGCAGCGGCCGGCGACCAGCAGGTTGTTGATGCCCTTCGGCAGCAGGCTGCGATAGGGAATGTGGAACCAGCCCGAGCCACCGACCTCGATCAGGCTGAGCGATTTCTTGCCCGTCTTGTCATGGACGTCCATGACGCTGCCGTAGCGGCCGATGCCGTCGTCGAAGGAGCGGCCCAGCGCCACGTCCTCGTCGGTCAGCGTGTAGTCGCAGACGATGCGGCGCGTGTCGCGGATGCCGACCGATTGCGCGGTGTAGGCGAGGTAGGAGTCCTCATAGCCGGGAATGTATTTGCGGTAGAAGATCGCCATGCGGTTGGCGAGGTCGCGCATGGCCAAGGTGGCCTGCGACAGCTCGATGCGATCCGTGGCATCGACGTTATAGGCCATATCCATGTTGTGGTAGGTGAAGTCGTAGCGGAACTTGCCGTTCCGGAACATCGTGCGGACGATGGTCATGATCTTGTCGGGGTCGATGGAGTCGATCCCGTAGGGAATCGGATAATCCCCCTTGGCGTAAGCCTCCTTCACCATCTTGCGGAACGGGAACATGGTGAAGGGCTTTTCCTCCGCCCTCAGGCGCAAGGTGGTCTCGACATATTCCTCGCCGAACTCCTCGGGATGGGTGCGCATGTAGTCGAGCGTCTTGTCGAGATTGACGCCGCCGACGGCGAAATAGAGGCTGAGCGGCTGGGAGTGCCCGTCGTCCGGAGAGCCCTTCTCGTAGTCGGCGCCGGCTGCGGCCGCGATGTCGCCGTCGCCGGTGGTGTCGATGACGGCGCTGGCATGCACCTCGACGCGGTCGCGCAGGGTATCGATCACCACGCCGCGAATGGTGTTGCCGTCCATCAGGACATCGCTGGCCTGGGTGTTGAGCCAGACCTCGACACCCGCCTCCTCGACCATCTGCTGGATGACCCATTTGGCGATCTCGGGATCGAACAGCTGACGCGTCGCCGCCTGGCCCTTCTGGCCCCAGGCTGAATCCACGGCGAGCATGCGGTCGATATATTCCTGGGCGATGGAGCGGACGAGCTGCTCGTCATCGAACGAGCTCTCGTAGCGCGTCATCATCAGCCGCTTCTCTTCCTGCGACTTCGGCGCCTTCATGTGGCGCATCGAGCGGATCATCATCACCATGCCGCCCGAATGGGTGCCGCCGAGATGGTCGCGCTGCTCCAGCAGCAGGACCTTGGCGCCGTTGCGCGCCGCGGCGATGGCCGCGACGAAGCCGGCCGTTCCCCCGCCCACGACGATGACATCCTTGGTGATCGTCTGATGCGGTTTGCTGGCTGCGAGGGGCATGGCGACTCCGTATGCGCTTCTTGGGTTTGCTGGTGGTTCCGGGGCCTGCCTTGGGGAGGAATTCGGCTCCGGAACCATTATTTTCCTCAGACAACGTTGTCTGAATGGAGACAACGTTGTCTCCGCCGTGTCATGTTGTCAAGCGGTTTGGTTTTCGTGTTTAGCGCCAAAGGCACCCGCCACCGGAATATGTCTCATTCCAGCGATGAGGTTCTTCAGATCCCATGAACGAACAGAGCGATCTTGGAAAGCGCGGACGTGGCGTGGCTCCGACCCTGGCGGATGTCGCGCGAACGGCGGGTGTTTCGGTCAGCACCGCGGGACGGGTTCTCCGCGACCAGGGCTGGCCGGTCGAGGAAGGGCTGAAGCAACGCGTCCTCGCGGCAGCGGCGCAGCTTGCCTATGTGCCCAATGTCATGGCGCGCACCCTGCGCGGGGGCGCTCCGGCGGCGGTCGGCCTCATCGTCGGGAACATGCTCGACCCCTATTACGGCGAGATCGCCGAGATCGTGACCAAGCATGCCGAGCAGATGGCGGGCAAAATGCTGGTCATGGTCTGCAACATGCAGCGCGATCCGGCGCTGGAGATCGATTATTGCCGGCGCCTGTGGGAGCACCGCGTCGCCGGGCTCATCCTGGCCGGAGGCGGCTTCGACCAGACCACCCGTCACGACGAACTGGCCGAGCTTCTCGCGCGGATGGAGCGCAGCGGCGTCACCATCACCACGCTCAGCCCGCGCGGGCTTCCTTCACCGGAATTCAGCGTCGATCATGAAGAGGTCGGCCGCATGGCGGCGCAGGAGCTGATCGCCAGCAACCACCGCCGGGTCGGAGTGTTCATCGGCGCCCACGAGACCATTGTCCTCGGCCAGCGCCTCCGGGGAGCAACCGACACCTTGGACGCCGCCGGCGTGACCTACCGTATCGCCCGCCCTGCTCCCGGTAGCCGCGGCGAGGAAGCGATTGCGGAAATGTTCGCGGCCGATCCCGGAATCACCGGCGTCATCGCCGCGTCAAGCCTGATGTCGGCGCGCGTGGTCGGCGCCGTCACCGCGACTGGGCGCTCGGTACCGCAGGACGTGTCGGTGGTGGGCATCGGCGGCGCGGCCCTCGCCGAATGGAGCCCGCTCAAGCTGACGCGAATCGATCTCGACCTGAGCGCCTGCGGCCGGGCGGCGCTGGACCACATCGCCACGCAGGTCACCGGCGGGGAGGACCATGCCCCTGCCCCGCTGCAGCCCCGCCTCGTTCGCGGCGATTCCGTGAGAAGCCTCTGAACGGCGGGGGCAGCAGGGTTTCGTGCCGGCGCTCAGGCGCTTAGCACCTGCGGCTCTTCTTCCGCCGGATCGTCCATGAGCTGTTCGGCGATCTCCTGGTGGATGCGCGCCAGCCATTGCTCGGCGTCGCCGGCCCGCGCTTCGGCGCGCGCAGCACGCTGTTCCGCGTCTTCCAGCCGCTGCGCCAGCTCCTCGGCCCGGGCTTCGGCCTCTTCCAGTTCGAGATGCGTGCGGCGGACCGCCTCGCGCGCCTTTTCCTCGATCTCTTCGACGCGGCTCTGCATGGCCTTCAGCCGGGCCGAGGCCTGGCGCGCCAGGTCATAGGTTTCCGCATAGCGACCCGCACCGTCCACGGGCCGATCGCGATCGGCTTCCGCACCGCCGGAGACGGTGCGCAGCAAGTGCCAGGGCGCTTTGTGGGAAGGGGCGTTGTCGGGTTCGTGGGGGAGATCGGTGTCGCGATCCATCGTCTACTCCTTTGCCCCCCGGCGAAAGTTCGACAAGACCCGGAAGGTGGCACAGATCGGCCGAAGCGCATAGTGCTGAAAACATTGTGGCTTAACGTGCCGGCGATCACGGCCGTTCGGGCAGGCTTGCCACGCGGAGGTCTTCGGTCATGCCCCGGATTGCCCAGGCGCCTCACAGTTCGGGGCGATCATGCCGGGGATGTAGGCGTCGGAGACATGGGCCTGGCAGTGCTCGCTGAAGGCCATCACCAGCTTGGTCTTGCGCAGGGACTTCAGCGTGGCCGTGCCGATCGTCATCGGGCGGTGCTTGCCCGCCAGCCGCACCCGCACGAGCTTGCGGCCGTCCAGCGCCGAGTCGGAGCGAGGGGTGGCGTTGAGGATCGAATAGCCATAGCCGTTCGCCACCATGGTCCGCACCACGTCGTGGTGCGCGGAGCGCGCGGCGATGGTGGGTTCGAGGCCCTCATTGAGAAACAGCGCGAGGAAATATTCGCCGCTAATTGGAAGATCGAGCAGGATCATCGGCTTGCCGGCGATCTCTGCCAGTTCGACCGAGGACTTCCTGGCCAGGGGATCGTCCGCGCTCATCAGCACGTGCGGCGGCAGCTCGACCAGCGGCGCGAACTCGATGTCCTCGGGGATCTGCAGGTCGTAGCAGATGGCCAGATCGATCTCGGAGCGCCGAAGCCCTTCGAAGAGCTCCTCGTGATTGCCTTCCGTGTGACGGATGGAGGCCGCGGGATAGGACGAGGTGAAGGAATGCGTCAGCTCCGGCACCAGCATGGGAGCGAGAGTCACCATGCAGCCGAGCGCGAGCGAGCCGCGGACCTGATCCGTCACCTCGGAGGCAAGGAGATAGAGATTCTGCGCCTGCGCCACGAGGTTCTTGGCCTCGCGCAGGAGGTCGCGGCCGACCGGCGTCAGCGACAGGCCCTGCGCGTGGTGGCGGACGAAGAGCTGGACGTTCAGTTCCTGCTCGAGATGCGAGATCGCGGTCGAGATGGAGGGCTGGGAAATGTGAATGCGCTCGGAAGCCAGCGTGATGCTGCCGGCCTCCCCCGCGGCGATGAAATATTCCAACTGGCGCAGCGTGTAGCGCATGAGGGCCTTCGGTGCAGGGTCTCGTCCCTGCACCTATAGCATCACACTACTCGTCGCCGGGAACACCATAGCTGGGCGCCGCCGTGGGATTGAGTGCGCGGGTCACGTAATCCGCCAGTTGCGGCTTGTAGATGTCCCAGAGCGCGGCAAGCCCCTCGATGGGGCAGTCATCGGTCCAGTCGACCCGCAGATCGGCCACCGGCCAGGAGACCTTGTCGACCAGCTTCATGCCGGCCGAGTGGACCGGCCCGGCCTCGCCGCCCGCCGCGAGTGCGGCGCGCATGACGGCCATGATACGGTCGCCGAGATGGCCGGACGAAGCTTCAAACGCCTCGACCATTTTGCGCGGAATATCCGGGTTGGCCAGGAGGTTGCCGCCGCAGGCGACATCGGTGCCGGAAGCTTCCGCCCAGGTGCCGAGCGCCCGCGGGCCGGAATGGATCGCCGAGATACCCTTGGCGTCCACCGCCAGCACCTGGCGGTATTCCATGTGCTCGGTGGAGCCCCGCAGCACCTCGACCGCCTGCCGCGCATCGGCGCCGAGCGCCATCAGGTCGAGCGCGCGCACGCCGAGCGTGGGATCGGTCACGTTCTGGCTGGCGACCGCCCCCACTCCGGCGCGGGCATAGGCGCAGCGCGCCGCCACCGCCGGCGAGGAGGAGGAAACCGCCACGCCGAACATGCCCGTCTCGCTGCAGCGCGCGACGATGGAGAAGGTCACTGATCGTCCTCCGGGATAACCGCAGTCGCATCAATCTCGACCAGCCATTCCGGGCGGGCAAGCGCGGAAACGACAATGCCGGTGGAGACCGGATAGACGCCCTTCAGCCACTTGCCGACAACGCGGTAGACCTGCTCGCGGTAGCGCGGGTCGACGATATAGATCGTGATCTTGCAGACGTGGTCGAGCTTTGAGCCGGCCTCTTCAAGCAGCATCTTGATGTTGGCCATGGCCTGCTCGGTCTGGCCGGCGGCATCGCCGATGGCCACGTTCTCGGACGTGTCGAGGTTCTGGCCGATCTGCCCGCGCACGAACACCATGCTGCCCTTGGCGACGACCGTCTGGCAGAGGTCGTTGTCCAGGTTCTGCTCCGGATAGGTGTCCTTGGTGTTGAACTTGCGGATGCGGGTGTGTGCCAATCGAGCCTCCATCGAATTCCGTGTTGTCCGAAAAAACGGCGCTTGGCCGCCTGTCCCTCAGGCGGTGACCGGCCTACCCGATCCGACGCCGGCCTCGCGCGGATGCGAGGCATGGTAGTCGAGATAATTGCGCTGGATCGCGATGTGGTCGGCCAGGTGCCTGGCGTCATGCCACACGCCCCAGATGAAGCTGGAGCCGCGCCCCGAAAGATAGGGCAGCCCGAGGAAATAGATGCCCGGCTCGGACGACACGCCGCGCTGGTGCTTCGGCCTGCCCTGCTCGTCGAAGGCATCGACCTTCAGCCAGCTGTAATCGACGGTGAAGCCCGTCGCCCAGATGATCGTGGTGATTCCGGCTTCCCTGAGGTCGAGCTTCAGGATCGGGTCGGCCACGCAGGGCGGGTCCGCGATCAATGTGCGCGCCTCGGGCTCCTCGGGAAGGTCCAAGCCGTTGCGGGCGATATAGGCGTCCGCCTCGTCCAGCAGCGCCAGATAATTCTCGTCGCCGCGCCGGATGTTCTCCGGGAGGTCGGGAGCGAAGGTCAGGACGCCGTCGCGATAGCCCTCGGTACGGCCGACCAGGGTCATGCCCTGGGTCGCCAGCCGGCGGAAATCGATCGTCTCGCCGCCACGCGCGCCGCTCACGGCGATGGTGACGTGCTCAGAGCCGGGAGTCTGCGAGGTGGCGTTCCATTTGCCGAGAACGCCCAGCCACCAGACGAAGTCGCGCCCGCGATAGGCGCGCGGCGGACGGTCGTGGGGGCCGACCGAGAGGTAGACGCGACGCCCTGCCCGCATCAGTTCGTCGGCGATCTGCACGCCGGACGACCCGGAACCAACCACCAGCACCGCGCCTTCCGCGAGTTGGCCCGGATTGCGGTAGTCGCTGGAATGGATCTGCGTGACCGGGGCGTCCTTCGGGATGATGGGAGGAATGACCGGGCGCTGGAAGGGGCCGGTTGCGGCCACGACATTGTCGGCCTCGATCACGCCCTGCGAGGTCTCCACCCGGAAGCCGCGGCGGCCGGACAGCCGCTCCACGCTCTTCACCTCGACGCCGCAGCGGATCGGAGCATTGAATTTCTCGGCATAGGCAGCGAAATAGTCCGCGACCTTGTCCTTGGGCACGAAGGCATCCGGATCGCCCTCGAACTCCAGGCCAGGCAGGCGGTCGTGCCAGGCCGGGCCGTTGGCGACCAGCGAGTCCCAGCGGGCGGTGCGCCAGCGCTCGGCGATCCGCGAGCGTTCCAGAACAAGATGCGGAATGCCGAGCTTGGTGAGGTGTTCGCTCATCGACACCCCGGCCTGCCCGGCTCCAACCACCAGCGTGTCGATGCGTTCAACTGACATCTTCGCGTCCTTTCCGGCCCGCCGGGCATTCGCGCCCGTCGGGCAGAGGTCCTGATCCGGGCCTAAAGGAGCCGTGGGTCCACGAAAATTACGATTTCATTCAGCAGTGCTTCGGCGTTTCAGAGGACCGCTCCCGCAGAGGCTCAGCCGCGCAGCGCGCCCAGCAGACGCTCCATCATCGCGTCGGCGGCGGCGAGCTGGTCCAGGGCAACGAACTCGTCGGGCTTGTGGCCCTGCTCCATGGAGCCCGGCCCGCAGACGACGGTCGGAATCGACAGGATTTCGTGAAACAGCCCGCCCTCGGTGCCGAAGGCCACCTTGAAGTGCGCGTCGTCCCCGACGAGCGCCTTGGCGAAGGCCACGACTTCGGCATCCGGCGGCGTGTCCAGCGCCGGATAGGCGTTCACCGTCTCGATGTCGATTGCGGCGCATTCGAAGCGCGGGCGCTCGCGGGCGACGATGGCGTCGGCGTCCTGACGCAGAAGACCGAGAATTCCGGTCGCGTCCTCACCGGCGATATTGCGGATCTCGAAATCGAGCGTGCAGGTGTCGGGCACGATGTTCAGCGCCGTGCCGCCCGCGATCGTGCCGACATGGATCGTGGTGTAGGGCACGTCGTAATCGGCATCCATCCGCCCATTGGCGGCCAGCTCCGCCTGCCGCGCGCGCAGGCGCTCGACGAAATCGCAGGCCAGGTGGATGGCGTTCAGCGCCTTCGGCGCCAGTGCCGAATGGCCCGCCATGCCATGCGCGCAGGCCCGTGCGGCGAGCTTGCCCTTGTGGCCGAGCGCCACGCGCATCGAGGTGGGCTCGCCGACCAGGCAGAAGCGCGGCTTGAGCGGACGGATCGCCATGACGTCGATCAGCGAGCGCACGCCGACGCAGCCGATCTCCTCGTCATGGCTCAGCGCAATGTGCAGCGGGGTGGCGAGCGGCTCACTGGCGGCGCGTTCGGCCAGCGCCAGCGCCGCGGCGACGAAGCCCTTCATGTCGGCGGTGCCGCGGCCATAGGCACGGCCGTCGCGAACCGCCATGCGGAAGGGATCGCTCGACCAGTTCTGCCCGTCCACCGGCACGACATCGGTGTGGCCCGACAGCATGACACCGGGGACGTCCTTCGGGCCGATGGTCGCGAAGAGATTGGCCTTGCGCCCGTCCGGCGTGGCGACGAGCTCGCTCTCGATGCCGCGCTCGGCCAGGAAGGCCGCGACGAAGTCGATCAGTGCGCGGTTGGGATCGCGGCTTACCGTGGGGAAGGCGATCAGGCGGTCGAGAAGTTCGAGGGTCCGGGTCATCGTCACAGATAGAGATGACTGAGTTCGTCGCTTTTCAGAAGATCGGCAGCCACGCCCGAGGCCACGACCCGGCCTTTCACCAGTATGAGGCCACGGTTGGCGATCGACAAAGCCGTCTCGGCATTCTGCTCAATCAGCAGCACCGTCGTGCCGCGCCGGTTGATCTCCGCGACGGTCTCGAAATAGTCGTCGATGAGCTTGGGCGACAGGCCGAGCGAGGGCTCGTCCATGACAATCAGCTTGGGCGCGCCGATCAGCGCGCGGGCGAGCGCCACCATGGCCTGCTCGCCGCCGGAAAGCGTGCCGGCGCGCTGGGAAATGCGGTCGCCGATGCGCGGGAAGAGCGTCAGCATCTCGTCGAGCCGCGCCTCGAAAGACCCCTGCGCCTTCTGCGCCTCGAAGCCGAGACGGATGTTGTCGCGTACCGTGATGTCGGCAAACAGCCGCCGGCCTTCCGGCACGAAGCCGACGCCGAGCCCGCTCAAAGCCTCAGTGCCGACCTTGGCCACATCATGCCCGAGCATCTCGATCTTGCCCCGCGCCAGCGGCAGCAGGCCCGATAGTGCCCGGAAGGTGGTGGTCTTGCCGGCGCCGTTCGGCCCCAGGATGCAGACCAGCTCGCCCGGCATGACCTCCAGCGAGACGTCGCGGAGCATGGCGACGACGCCGTAATTGGTATCGACGTTCTGGAGCTTAAGCATTTTGGACAGCCTTCTTGCCGAGATAGGCTTCCTGCACGCGCGGGATGAGGCGGACTTCCTCGAAAGGCCCGTCGGCGAGCTTCTGGCCGTAGTCGAGCACCATGACCCGCTGCGGCAGCGCCGCGATCAGGCGCATGTCGTGCTCGATGATCATCAGCGAAAGATCGGGCTGCGCGGCGCAGAGCCCGCGGATGTCGTCCATCAGGGCGTCGGTGTCGTTGTCGTCCATACCCGAGGACGGCTCGTCCAGCAGCAGAACCTTGGGCTGGCTGGCCAGCGCGCGGGCGATCTCAAGCCGGCGGCGGTCGGCCTGGGGCAGCTCGCCGGAGGGGCGGTGGCGCTGCTCGAAGAGGTCGCGCGAGACAGCCTTGAGCAGGTCTTCCGCGATCGCCGCGGATTCCGCCAGTTCGCGGTTGGCGCGGCCGCGCCGGAAGATCGCGTCAAACACGCCCGACTTCGTCTGCGAGTGCCGGCCGATGATGACGTTGTCGAGGACGCTCAGGTCCGGAAACAGCCGGCTCGACTGGAAGGTACGCGCGATGCCGCGGCCGACGATCTTGTGCGGCGACAAGCCGTTCAGCACCTCGCCTTCCAGCTTCACCTCACCCGAGCTCGGGAGGTAGATGCCGGTGATGATGTTGAGCAGCGTCGACTTGCCGGCGCCGTTCGGCCCAATGATGCCGAGGATTTCGCCGCGGTGGAGTTCGAAATCCACCTCGGCCATGGCGGTGAGGCCGCCAAAGCGCATGGTCAGGCCCTGCCCGGAAAGCACGACGGGAGAGGTCATCCTAGCGCTCCCCATAACGTCGCAGGCGCTGCGGGAAGATGCCCTGCGGCCGGATCATCAGGAAGGCGATGACCGTGACGCCGAAGAAGAGGATGCGGTAGTCCGAGAACACCCGCAGCTTCTCCGGCAGGAGCGTCAGCAGGAAGGCGCCGACGATGACGCCGAGGATGTTGTCCATGCCGCCGGCGATGACCATGGTCATGATCGTCACCGAGGTCAGGAAGGTGAAATTGTCGGGCGAGATGAAGCCGACATAGAAGGCATAGATCGTGCCCGCGAAGCCCGCCAGGAAGGCGTCCACCGCGAAGGCCAGCACCTTGTACCAGGTGGTGTTGATGCCCTGGCAGCGGGCGGCCAGTTCGTCGGCGCGCAGTGCGTTCCAGGCAAGCCCGACGCGCGAATTGTGCAGCCGGCCGGCAAACAGTATCGAGATCGCCACCAGCAGCGCCGACAGATAGTAGAAATTGGCTTGCGATGGCAGGCTCACCCCAAAGATAACCAGCGGCGACGAGAAGGAATGGCCAAACAGCTCCGGCACCGGAATGCCGACAAGGCCATTCGGCCCCCCGGTGAAGTCGAGATTGTTCAGGAGCTGGTTGACAACGACGCCGAACGCGATGGTCACCAGCGCCAGATAGCTGTCGCGGGTGCGCATCGAGGGCAGGCCGAGCAGGAACCCCGCCACGGTGGCGGCAATCGCCGCCGCGGGCAGCGCCAGCCAGAAGCTCAGGCCGACATTCAGCGCGAGCAGCGCGGAGACATAGGCGCCGATGCCGTAGGAGGCGCCGGACGCGAAGTTCGGGATGTTGGCGCTGCCGAGCTGGAAATTCAGCGCCAGAGCCAGAACCGCATAGAGCTGCGCGATCACGCAGAGGTGGAACGCGTAGGTGTTTCCCTCAAGTGTGAAGGGAAAGCCCAGCACGATGATGATGGCGAGCACCATAGCTGCCGGCTTCTGCGTATCGAAGGCATCCTCGATGCGGTGCTCGACGGCGGGGAAGCGCTGCATCGCCACCAGGATGATGGCGAAGACAACAAGCAGCCCGACGATCACGCGCCAGTCGTCCACCAGCAGGAATTCCCGCAAAGCGGCGGCGCCGATGAGTTCGCAGGCCACCACGATCAGCAGGCTCGTCAGCGAGAAGGACGCCGCCGGCGCGCCGGTTTTCGCAACTGTGCTCATGGTCAGACCTTTTCGACCACGGTGCGGCCGAACAGGCCGGAGGGCTTGAAGACGAGGACGGCGATCACCAGCAGGAAGATGAAGACCAGCCGGTAGGAGGCGCCGTTGGGCACCACCGCCTGCACGAAGGTGTCGAGCCCGGCGATGAGCAGACTGCCGATGATCGCGCCCGGCATGGAGCCGAGCCCGCCCACGACCGCCGCCGAGAAGCCGATGAGGCCGACATCGATGGAGAAGTCGAAGCGCACCAGATTGGCGTAGCCGGCAAAGAACACGCCGCCGACCGCGCCGATGGCAGAGGCGACGAAGAAGGTCGCCCGGAAGATGCGCGTCGGGCTGATCGACATCAGTCGAGCCGCATCGCGGTCCTGCGACACCGCGCGGATCTGCAGCCCAAGCCGTGTCTTGTTGAGGATGAAGAACAGGCCGGCCACCGCGAGCACGGCGCAGACCACCGCGACCAGGCTGAACAGCGGGATCGTCACGCCGGCCAGCTCGATATGCCCGCCAACGAAGCGCGGGAAGGAATGCGGGTTGCTGCCGTTGGGAAACAGGTGCCGGACCAGCTCCCGCAGCACGATGCCGAGCGCCACGGTGGCCACCAGCGCCATCATCACCGGCGCGTTACGAAAGCGGCGTATCACCAGGAACTCGAGCACGACGCCGAGCAGGCCGGTGAGCAGGATCGACAGCAGCAGACAGAGCAGCAGCACCGCGAGCGAGCCCGACGCCGCCGGAAAGCTGGAGGCGAGCGCCTGGATGGCACCCAGCGCCAGGAACGGCGCCACCAGCGACACGTCTCCGTGGGAGAAGTGGATGATGTTCAGGACGCCGAAGAGAAGGCTGAAGCCAACCGCGATGAGTGCATAGATGCTGCCCAGAACGACCCAGTTCAACAGCTGCTGAAGCAGCAGATCAGCCATTGTGCCTCCTCATCGGAAGATCATTGAGTCACGCCGGCGCGCGCAGCGCACCTCACGATTCCGGAATTCGCGCTACGCTTAAGCATGGCTCCCGTAATGGAGCTGAATCAATTTTTCCGAACTGCCGGCTCGATTATTTTGAGCCAGGATGCGAGCGTGCCCATATTTACAGCTTCGGCAAATGTTTTGATCACGCTTCGGGAAAACCAAAGCCGAACATCTGCATATCCGATTTCCCTTCGGCGCCGGAGCATCGCAGACTTTCAACGGGTTTCACTCGGTAATGATCGTCCGCGGCACATCGCGGGCATCTGCAGGGAGCGGGTTGAATGACAAAGATGACGGGTTTTTGGCGCGGAGCACGCGTCGCGGTCGTAGCGGCGTCGGCGCTTGTGATGGCCAGCACGGCCCAGGCGCAGGACACCGTGAAGATCGGGTTCCTCGGGCCCTTGAGTGGCGGCAACGCCCAGCAGGGCCTCTCCGCCCGCAACGGCTTCCAGCTCGCCATCCGCCAGGCGAACGAGCGCGGCGACCTGCCCTTCAAGATCGAGCCCGTCATCCTCGATGACGGCGCCAACCCGCAGACCGGCGTCGCCGCCGCGCTGAAGCTGACCAACGATCCCGACGTCGTCGCCGCGACCGGCCACTGGAACAGCGGCGTGGCGCTGGCAACCGCCCCGGTCATCACCCGCGCGGGCATTCCCTTCGTGATCTGGGGCGCGATCAGCCCGAAAATCACCGAGAGCAACAATCCGCTGCTGACCCGCGTCGTCCCGACGCTCGTCAACACCAACGAGCCGCTGGCCAAGTGGGCGGCAGAGAAGATCGGCAAGAAGATCGCGATCGTCTCCGACACCAGCGATTACGGCGCGGCCAATGTGAAGGCCTTCACCAAGCCCTTCGAGGCGGCCGGCGGCACCATCACGGACACCGAATCCGCCCCGGTCGGCACCACCGATTTCCGCGCCACCCTGACCAAGATCAAGAGCGGCAATCCCGACGCGCTCTATTTCGGCGGCGTCGTCACCGAAGCGGGCCTTGTGCGCCAGCAGATGAAGGAAGTCGGCCTCGACGTGCCGATGATCGGCGTGGACGGCTTCTACGATCCCGAATTCATCAAGATCGCCGGCGCCGCTGCGGACGGCACCATCTCCGGCATCGTCAAGGAGCAGGAGAACGCCAAGCTGGCCGAGATGGACAAGGCCTATCAGGCTGCAGGCTTCGCCGAACCGGCCGGCACCTACACCAAGAACGCCTATGACGCGGCGAACATCATCATCGCCGCCATCAAAAAGGCCGGGAAGGATCGCGCCGCCATCGGCAAGGCCATTCGCGAGACGGATTATGATGGCGCCATGGGCCACACCACCTTCGACGAGAACGGCCAGACCAAGCTGCCGGTCCAGCTCGAACTCCGCGTGGTGAAGAACGGCAAGTGGGAGACGCTTCCGCAGTAACGTCCTGGCGAAACTATTAAAAACACGAAGGCCCCGTTCTCGCGAGCGGGGCCTTTGTCTTTCCTAAAGGAGGCCGAGCGGCAGGCGCAGGCAAAAGGTCTCGGAGCGTCCGCCGGCGAGCACCTTGCATGCAGCGCGTGCCCATGCGGGCACCGGGGATGGCTCGCTTCCAGGCCGAGCTCGCGCACGAGGGCACCCGCCGGCGAGGTATCGTCGCCGAAGAGATGCGCGCCGAAATTCAGCGAGCCGGCCGCCTGATAGCGGCGGCAACGGGCGAGGATACGATCCCCGCCCGCTCATCGGCGCTCAGGCGTAAAGCTTCGTCAGTTCGCGGATGTCGGAAAGATGCTCCAGCTCGCGAACGGCCGCGACGATCGCCTCGGTCTTGTCCTTCGGCCAGCGGGCGAACTCGGCGCAGCCGCGGAACTTGTCGGCGCATTCGTCGTAGCTCATCGGGTTTGCCGGGCTGCCCTTGCCGAAATCGGCGCGGCCGGAGATCACGCGTCCATCCTTCAGGTGAATGTCGAGGATCGTCGTCATCTTGTCGTAGCCGGCGGCCTCGGCGTCCGGATGGACGTGGAAGTTCACGCGCTCGATCATCGCCTTGACGTCGTCGCGCTCGACCGCCTCGTCGGTGAATTCCGGCAGGCCGGCCTTCCCCTCCAGCAGGAGGATGGCCATGCAGAACTCCATCGAGAACTTGGCCTGCAGCTCGTTCTTCGGGCGGTGATGAATGAGCGCGTTGGGCATGTTCTGGTTGGTGCCGACATCGAGCCGCTCGACATCCTCTGCGCGGATGCCGTTCTCCCGGATCAGCCGCAGCAGTTCCGTCATACCGGGATGCGTCAGCGAGCCCGACGGATGCGGCTTGATCGACACGCCGGGGAACGCGAACGTCCAGGGGGTGCCGAGCTTGCCGGCGATAGCATCCGGATCGAAGCCCCCGCCCGCCGCCTGGAAGAAGCCGCGCGGCGCCTCGAGAATCTTGTCCGTGGTCGTCCAGCCGAGCGCCGCGAAATCCGCGGCAACGACGCCGCTCTCGGACGAGCGGCCGGCGTGGAAGGGCTTCATCATCGTGCCGAAGTTCTCGCGCAGGCCGGCCGACTGGCTGCCCGCGCATCCGAGCGCCCGCACCGTCTGTTCGACATCGAGCCCCTTCAGCTTCGCTGCGGCCGCGGCCGCCGCATAGGTGCCGCAGGTGGCTGTGGCGTGGAAGCCGTGCTGGTAGTGGCGCGGATTGATCGCCTCGGCGATCTTGCACTCAAGCTCGACGCCGAGATGGTAGGCCAGCATCATCTCCGCACCGGAAGCGCCGGTGACCTCCGCCACGGCCAAAGCCGCCGGGAGGGCGGGCGCGGTTGGATGCGTCAGCAGGCCATAGACCCGGTCCTTGGCCACCGCGAGCTGGGTGTCGTCGAAATCGTCGGCATGGATGCCGACCCCGTTGGCAAAGGCGGCGAAGCGAGCCGGCACCTTCATCTGCATGCCGATGACGGTGGCCGGCCCCTCCCCGATCCCCAGTCCCTGGAGATAGCTGCGCACGATCTCGCCGCTGCGCGCGACCGATCCCGAAAACGCCAGGCCGATGCCGTCGAGAATTGACTTCTTGCCGATCTCGACGACGTCGGCGGGCACCGCCTTGGTGTTGACCACGAAGCTTGCCGCCTCGTGCGTCAGGCCGGCGACAGCCGGGCGGTCGAGCGCGGGGTTGGTCTGGTGAATCGTCATGAAAGGGAACTCCAAAATGGGCTTCTGGTCAGGCGGTGGCGGGCTGCGCGACGCGGGACCGCACGATCGAGGCAAGCGCATCACCGGCCTCGCCGGTGGAGGCCTTGCCGCCGAGATCGCGCGTCAGCGCATGGCCGTCAGCCAGATAGATTTCGATTGCGGCCTCGATCGCATCCGCAGCGTCCTCCTCGCCGAGGTGGCGCAGCATCATCGCCCCGGACCAGACCTGGCCGACCGGGTTGGCCACGCCCTTGCCGGCGATGTCGGGCGCGGAGCCGTGCACGGGCTCGAACATCGAGGGGAAATGCTTTTCCGGGTTGATGTTGGCGCCGGGCGCGATGCCGATGGAGCCGACGACGGCCGGGCCGAGATCCGAGAGGATGTCGCCGAACAGGTTTGAGCCGACGACGACGTCGAACCAGTCGGGGTTGCGCACGAAATGGGCGGTCAGGATGTCGATGTGGAAGCGATCGGCGCGCACGTCCGGGTAATCGGCGGCCACCGCGTCGAAGCGCTCGTCCCAATAGGGCATTGTGTGGCTGATGCCGTTGGACTTTGTGGCCGAGGTGACATGCTTCTTGCGCCGCTGCGCCAGCTCGAAGGCGTAGCGCATGACGCGGTCGCAGCCACGCCGCGTGAAGATCGACTGCTGCATCACCAGTTCGTCGGCGGTGCCGGCATAGAGACGCCCGCCGATCTCGGAATATTCGCCCTCGTTGTTCTCGCGCACGACGTAGAAGTCGATGTCGCCGGGGCCGCGTCCCCTGAGCGGGCTCTCCACGCCCTTGAGCAGCTTCACCGGCCGCAGGTTGATGTATTGCTGGAAACCGCGCCGGATCGGGATCAGCAGCCCCCACAGCGAGACATGGTCCGGCACGCCGGGGAAGCCGACTGCTCCGAGATAGATCGCGTCGAAGGAGCGGAGCTGTTCCAGCCCGTCGCGCGGCATCATGCTGCCGGTCTTGGCGAAGCGCTCGCAGCTCCAGTCGAAATTGACCCACTCAAGCCCGAAGGCACCGCCCGCGGCCGCCTCAAGCACTTTCTGTCCCTCGGGGAGGACCTCATTGCCGATGCCGTCTCCCGGGATGACGGCGATCCTGTACCTACGCATTCGAACGGCCTTCCTTGAGGTTTGGATTGGAACTGCGCGCCAGGGCGTGGGCCGTGCGGGCACGGCGCCATCGGACGATGCGCGGAAGAACGGCCGCCGCGAGGAGGAGGCCGAAGAGGATGTCGACGATGGGCCGGGTGAAGAACATCAGCCAGTTCTGATCGAACAGGATCAGCGACTGTTTCAGCGTCTCCTCGACCAGCGTGCCGAGGACAAGGCCCATGACGAGCGGCGCGGCCGAGAAGCCGTAGCGGCGCATCATGTAGCCGATGATGCCGGCGCCGAGCATGATCCACAGCTCGACCATGGACTGGTTGGGCGCATAGGCGCCGATCACCGAGCTGGCGAAGACGACGGGCCAGAGATAATGCGCCGGGATCAGCGTCACGCGGGCGAACAGCTTGGCGAAGCCGAAGCCCAGGATCAGGTAGAGGATGTTGGCCGCCAGCATCGAGGCGAAAACCGCGTAGAGCAGCGTCGGCTGCTCGTTGAAGAGATGCGGGCCCGGGCGGATGCCCTGCACCAGCATGCCGGCCAGGATGATGGCCGCCGTGGTGCTGCCGGGAATGCCAAGCGCAAGCGTGGGCACCATGGCGCCGCCGACCGCGGAATTGTTGGCGGCCTCCGGCCCGGCGACCCCCTCGATGGCGCCCTTGCCGAATTCCTCCTTGTAGTGCGACCAGCGCTTGACCTCGCCATAGGTCAGCAGCGCCGCCGCCGTGGCGCCGAGCGCGGGCAGGATGCCGATGACGGTGCCGAGGCCGCTGCCGATGGCGATCGACTTGGCGCTCTTGCGCATGTCCGCGCGTGTCGGCAGCTCGATCTTCTTCAGCTTGAAATGCTCGACCGGCTCATGGAGCTGCCCGGCGATGAAGAACATCTCGCTGATGGCGAAGATGCCGGTCAGAATGGGCACGATGCCCACCCCGTCGGTGAGGTCGGGAATGCCGAAGGTGAAGCGCTCGACGCCGGTGGTGAGGTCGAGGCCGACGGTCGCGATCAGCACGCCAATCGCGCCCGAGATCAGATTCTTTGTGGCGCCCTCTCCGCCGACGAGCGCCAGCATGGAGAGGCCTATCAGGGCGAGCGCGAAATATTCGGGCGGACCGATCTCATAGGCGAAGCGGGCAAGCGCCGGGGCCGCGATGATCAGCACGATGACGCTGGTGATGCCGCCGATCGTACTGGCGATGGCCGAAATGCCGAGCGCCTTGCCGGCAAGCCCCTGCTTCGACATCTGGTAACCGTCGAAGGCCGTGGCCGAGGCCGAAGGATCGCCGGGAGCGTTGAGCAGGATCGCCGTGATCGAGCCGCCGAAATTGGCAGCGCAATAGAGCGAGCCGAGAAAGGCAACGCCCATGATCGGCGTCATGGTGACGGTGATCGGCAGGACCAGCGCGGCGGTGGTTGCGCCGCTGAGGCCCGGCAGTGCGCCGACGATGATCCCGACCAGAGTGCCCGACAGGATGACGAGCAGCATGATCGGATCGGTCAGGATCGACATACCGGAGAGGAAGGCATCCATGCTAAGCCTCCGATCAGCCGAAGAGGCCTTCCAGCACCCCAAGCGGAATCGGGATGTGCAGGAAATGGACGAAGAGAATGTAGACGAAGCTCACGGTGACGGCCGCGGTGATGAGCAGCGGAAGCCAGCGCGGCGCCGCCCACAGCCGACCGAGTGCGACGATCGCCAGGAAAATGGCGCCGATCACGCCGACGAAGGGCGCCGCAACCATGAACAGACCCTGGACCGCGGCGGTCGCCATTGACATCGGGTGCACCGGCTCGACGGGCTCGTCATTGCTGCCCGACCGTACGATCAGGACGATTGAAAGCGCCGCGATCACGCCGATCACGATCCGCGGGAAGGCCGCTGCCCCCGGTCCCTGGATCAGGGTGTCGGGCACGCTCTCGAAGGTGAAGGTGGCGGCGAAGGCCACCGCGCAGAAGGCGTGCAGGACAAGCCCCGCCCGAGCATCAGGCCGAAGTCCAAGGGTGGGAGCGGCGCCTGGCGCCGCCCCCGTTTTTGCCCCCAGATCCTTGTCCGCGGAGCTCATTGGGTCAGCCCCAGCTCCTGGAGCGCCGCCCGCGACTGCTCATAGCTCTCGGTGAGTTGCTTGCCCCAGACATCGGCGCCCGCAACGCTGTTGGGAGCCGCACCGGAGCCCTTCAGATAGTCCTGGTAGAACTTGCCCTTCATGGCGCCGAGCAAGCCCGTGCTCAGGAGAGCGACGCGATCATCCGGCGTTCCCTTGAGCGTGACGAAACCGCGGATCGTCGAGAGATTGACGTTTAGCCCGAGCTCCTTGGCGGTGGGCACGTCGGGCGCGATCGGCAGTCGCTCCTCGGCAAGGACGAGGAGTGGCCGGACATCACCTGCTTTGATCTGCGATTCCGCTTCCGTGTAGTTCTGCAGCGAGCCGTCGAGATTGCCGCTGACCAGATTGGTCGTGATGTCGCCGCCCGAGCGGAACGGAACGATCTTCGGCTGCTTGATGCCCGCCGCCTTGGCGAAGGTGTAGGTGGTGATGTGGTCGCCCGAGCCGATGCCGGTGGCGCCGAATTTCAGCGCCTTTTCCTTCGCCGCCGCGAGCAGGTCCTTGGCGGTCTTGTAGGGGCTGCCCTTGCCGACCATCAGCACCTGGGGATCGTCGGTGGCACGTGCCAGCGGCACCAGATCCTCGAAGGTGACGCCGGTGTTCTTGTTCCGCAAAAGTGTCAACAGATGTGTTTGCGTTATAAGGAGGATCGTGTGTCCGTCCCGGGGCCGGCTGTTGGCATAGGAAAGCGCCGCGGCGCCGGAGCCCCCGGTCTTGTTCTGGACAACGAGCTCGGTCTTCAGCTCGGCTGGAGCCTGCACCATCATCATCCGGGCGGTGATATCCGTACCGCCACCAACGCCTGAATGTGTAACAACTTCAATGGGTTTGTCGGAGAGTGCCGCGTCATCGGCGAGAGCGCCGGTGACAAGAAGCGCGGCGGTGAACGTGCCTAATGCGAGTGCGCGAACGCTGACGAGAACCATCTCTGCCTCCCCAGGCCGGGTGAATGGTCAGATGCCATCCTTGAGGTGGGGCAGCGTGAAACCTCACTTTAAGACTGTCAACAGTTGTTGCGCAAAAAACTCCGACTGCCCGAGTACATTCGCCGTGCTGCCCTGTGGATCACCTTAACGAGAGCGGCTTGCGCTCTTCCAAACTGTTGACACTTATTCCAAAACGCGAGCAGAGTACGCCCATGGCTGAAATCATGTCTGAACTGGCGGGCCCGGCGTCCCGCACCCCCCGCAAGGCCTCCGTGGTCCCGCTCGTCCAGCAGGAGATCGAACGGCAGATCGCTTCCGGAGAACTGGTCGGCGGCACCCGCATCAACGAAAGCGCGCTGGCGCTGAAGCTCGGCGTCAGCCGAGGGCCGATCCGCGAGGCCTGCCGCACGCTCGAGCAGCTCGGCCTGCTCCGCAGCGAGCTGAACCGCGGCTTCTTCGTGCGCGAGATCAGCACCAAGGAGGCAATCGACATCTACGAGGTGCGCGCCGGCCTGTTCGCCACGGCCGGCCGGCTGGCGGCGCAGATCATCAACGCGCAGCAGATCGCGGTCCTGGACGATCTCGTCACCCGCATGGACACCGCGGCCGCGACTTCGGATATCGCCGCCTTCTACCCGCTGAACAACGAGATCCACCGCCGGCTGGTGGAGTTCTCGGACAATTCCAAGCTCATCCAGCTGTTTCCGACGCTCGAGGCGGAACTGCATCTCTTCCGGCGCCGTGGACTGATCCTGCCGGGCTCGATGCAGGTTTCGAACGACGAGCACCGCTCGATCGTCGACGCCCTGCGCCATGGCGACGGCAACACCGCCGGCCGCCTGATGGAGCGGCACATCATGGCCGGGAAGGCCCGCTTCATCCGAACCCTCAGCCAGCAGACCGCCTGACGCCGCATCCTCACGGGAGTTTCCCCATGGCCGACAGCTTGCCCATCATCGCATTGACCGCCGGCGACTGTACCGGCATCGGCCCGGAACAGACCGCCCGGATCCTCGCGGAAGGCAAGATGCGCCGCCTGGCACGCCTCGTCCTTGTAGGCGACAAGAGGGTGATCGAGATGGGCGCACGCCAGGCGGGCGTGTCTCTGGATCTCCGCTTCTATGCCTCCCCCGGAGCGGTGGACTGGGAGGCTCCGGGCGTTCCCATGGTCGATCTTGGCAATACCGATCCCGAAGCGTTCGAGATCGGCGTCGCTTCGCCGGAATCCGGCCGCCTGACCGGTGAAACGCTGGCGCGTGCCATCGACTTCGGCAAGGCCGGGGAGATCGATGCGATCACCTTCGCACCGCTGAACAAGCAGGCGATGTACCGGGGCGGCTGGCGCTTCCCCGATGAGCACAAGATGTTCGCCAACCTGCTCGGCCATACCGGGCTGTTCAGCGAGATGAACGTTCTCGAAGGCCAGTGGATGACGCGGGTCACTTCCCACGTCTCGCTGCGCACGGCGCTCGACCAGGTCACCCATTCCGCGATCTGCGACGCTCTGACGCTGGCGGACGAAACCATGCGCCGCGCCGGGATCGACCATCCGCGGATCGCGGTCGCGGCCCTGAACCCGCACGCCGGCGAGGGTGGTCTTTTCGGCATGGAGGAGATCGAGATCATCCGTCCTGCGGTGGAGACCATGCGGAAGAGGGGGATCGACTGCAGCGGCCCCTATCCGTCCGATACAATCTACCTGAAGGCCTTCGCCGGCGAGTTCGACAGCGTGCTGGCGATGTATCACGACCAAGGGCAGATCGCGACGAAGCTCAAGGGCTTCAACAAGGGCGTCACCATCACGGCGGGGCTCGACATCGTCTTCACCACGCCGGCCCACGGCACCGCCTTCGACATCGCGGGCAAGGGCGTGGCCAATATCGGCGCCTTCGAAGCCGCGATCGGGCTCGCCACGCGCATCGCCGCGCGCAAGCTCGCGGCACGAAGCGCGGCCTAGGAACTGGACCGCCCGTACGTCTCCGCATTCGGTCGACTGTTGACAATATGCAAACCGGAGATGAGCATGAACGCCAAGCAAAGGGATGCCTGAACGGCACGCTAGGGGGAGGACCTAATGGCCTTCGTTGAACTCAGCGGCCTTACCATGCGCTATGATGGCCTCCCGGTCGTCAACGGCGTCGATCTGGCGGTCGAGAAAGGCAAGCTCGTCTGCCTGCTCGGTCCCTCAGGCTGCGGAAAAACCACGACCTTGCGGCTCATCGCCGGCTTCATGCAGCCGACAGAGGGCCAGATCCGCGTCGATGGACGCGTGATGTCGGCTCCCGGCGCCACCGTGCCGCCGGAAGGCCGCAACATGTCGATGATCTTCCAGAGCTATGCCCTCTGGCCGCACATGACGGTGTTCGAGAACGTCGCCTATGGGCTGCATCTGCGCCGTCTCAGTTCCAGCGATATCCGCACGCGCACCGAGCGCATCCTGAGGGCGACCAAGCTCTCCGAACTCGCGGCCCGTTATCCCGGCGAACTGTCCGGCGGACAGCAGCAGCGTGTGTCGCTCGCCCGCGCCCTCGTCATCGAGCCGGAAACCCTCCTGCTCGACGAACCGCTCTCAAACCTCGACACCAATCTGCGCGAGGAGATGCGGTTCGAGATCAGGCGGCTGCACGACGAATTCCGCTACACGACCGTCTATGTGACGCACGACCAAACGGAAGCGATGACGGCGGCAGACGTCATCGTGGTCATGAACAAGGGAGTGGTCGAGCAGGCCGGTTCGCCGGAAGAGATCTACGAGCACCCCACCACGGAATTCGTCGCGAACTTCATCGGCGGCACGAATGTCTTCCGGGGCACGCGCGTCGGAGAGGATGCGGTCGATTGCGGCGGCGGGCTCGTCCTGCGCTGCGGCGGCGGCACCTTTGGCGAGGGACCGCAGACCGCCGTGTCGGTCCGCCAGCATGATGTGCGCCTGAGCGCGGACAAACCCGATGGCGACGAGACCAATTGGACCCCCGGCGAAATCGTACGGCAGGTCTATCTCGGTTCACATCGGGACTATCTCGTCAGAAGACCAGGCGGAGACACGGTGCGTGCAATAGCACCGGTCGATGTCGCAATCCCGGCAGGCCAAAACATCTGGCTGCATTGTCCGCCTGAACACTGCCGGGCGCTTGCGCGATAACAAAACTGGGAGAAACGCACATGTGGAAAACGCGAATAGCCGCGGCAGCCCTTGTCGCCCTTTGGTCCGGAGCCGCTCTCGCCGCACCTCCGCCCCCCTATACCGAAACACCTGAACTGGTGGCCGCCGCCAAGAAGGAAGGCAAGGTCGTCTTCTATACGGCCACCGACGTGCAGGTGGCCGAAAAGCTCGGCAGCGCCTTCGAGGCGAAATATCCCGGCATCAAGGTGCAGGTGGAGCGCGCCGGTTCCGAGCGCGTCTTTCAGCGCATCGGCCAGGAATATCAGGCCGGCATTCACAACGCCGACGTGATTGAGACCTCCGACGCCGTCCACTTTCTGATCTTCAAAAAGCAGGGCTGGCTCACGCCGGCGGTTCCCGAGGACGTGGCCAAGCTCTGGCCCGAGGACGAGCGCGATCCCGACGGGCAGTTCGCCGTCTACCGCGCGCATCTCTCGGTGCTGGCCTACCGCTCCGATCTCATCAAGCCGGAGGACGCTCCCAAGACGTGGACGGACCTTCTGAAGCCGGCCTACAAGGGCAAGATCGTCAAGGCCCATCCCGGCTACAGCGGCACGGTGATGACCGCGACCTACGCTCTCAGCCAGCTGCTCGGATGGGACTATTTCGAGAAACTCGGCCAGCAGCAGGTCATGCAGGTGCAGTCCTCCACCCAACCGCCGAAGATCCTGGCCCAGGGTGAGCGGGCGATCGAAGCGGACGGCAACGAGTACAACCTGTTCCGGCTGATCGAGAACGGCGCGCCGATCAAGATCGTCTATCCCCCGGAGGGGACCCCGATCGCGGTGGGCAATGCGGGCATTCTCGCCTATCCGCCCCATCCGAATGCGGCGAAGCTCTTCTACGCCTTCCTGTTCAGCCACGATGCCCAGCAGCTCAACAGCGATTTCGGGGGCCTGCGTTCGTTCCGGCCCGACGTGAAGGAAAAGTCGTCCAGAACGCCGATCTCGCAGATCAAGCTGCTGCACTCCGACCCTGAGAAGGTCGAGGAAGAGGTCCAGACCATCAAGCAGAAGTACGAAGAGTATTTCGGAACCTGAGGCCTGTGATGACCAGCACCACAATCCCTGTTGAACGTCCGTCCAGCGCCAGACGTTTCGGCTTCGATCTTTCGACGCCTGTCTTCCTGCTGCTCGCCGCCATATTGTGCGTGCTGGTCATCCTTCCGCTGTTCTGGCTGGCTTATTACGCTTTCTTCGACAAGTCAGGCCTTCCGACTCTGGCGGTGTTCGGCAAGCTGTTCGGCGACGCCACGATCCGCCACGCCTTCCTGATCTCGCTCAGTCTCGCGCTTTTCGTCGGGGTGCTCGCCTGCCTGGTGGCGACCCCCCTGGCCTGGCTGGTGGCGCGTACCGACATACCGGGTCAGGCCGTCGTCCGCAGTCTGGTCACGGCGTCCTTCGTGACCCCGCCTTTCCTTGGCTCGATCGCCTGGGAGCTGCTGGCCGCACCCAACAGCGGGTTGCTGAACCTGCTGTACCGATGGGCCTTCGACCTCAGCCGCGGCGAGCACCTGTTCAACATCTTCACCTATGGCGGACTCGTTTTCGCCATGACGTCCTATTCCTTCCCCTTCGTCTTCACCTTGGTGGCAAACGCGCTCGATCGCGTTCCATCGGATATCGAAGAGGCCTCCGCCATCCTGGGCGGCAAGCCGTCGACCACGCTGAGGCGCATCACGCTGCCGATGGTGATGCCCGCCGTGCTGGCGGGCTCCCTGGTGGCAATGGTGCAGGCGCTGACGCTGTTCGGCACGCCGGCCATCCTGGCCCTGCCGGCCGGATTCCACGTCATCACCACGAAGATCTGGAGCTTCTTCCAGTTCCCGCCGCGCCTGGATGTGGCCGCCGCGAGCGCCCTGCCGCTGCTGATGGTCGTCGTGCTGCTGCTCTACGGCAAGAAATGGCTGCTCGGCCGCCGCGGCTACACCGTGCTCGGCGGCAAGAGCGGCAGCCCGCGCCGGGTCAAGCTCGGCAAATGGGTGTGGCTGGCCTGGCTCTATGTGCTGGTCATTCTCAGCATCACCATCATCCTCCCCTATTCCGCGCTCCTGAAGGTCGCGCTGACGCGCAACGTCTCCGAGCCGCTGACCTGGGGCACGCTCACGCTGCACAACTTCCATTTCGTGCTGTTCGAATTCTCGGCGACGCGGCTCGCCATCTGGAACACCATGTTCCTCGGGCTCGTCACCGCCACGATCGCCACGGTCATGGCGCTGGTCATCGCCTATCTGGTGGCCCGCAAGCCCGTACGCGGGTCGTCGCTCCTCGGCCTGCTGGCGACCGCACCCATGGCGGTGCCGGGCATCGTGCTGGGCGTGGGCCTCTTCCTGGCCTATGCGAACCCCACGCTGCGGCTCTACGGGACGCTGTGGATTCTCCTCATCGCCTTCCTGACGCTCGAGCTGCCGGCCGGCTACCAGCAGATGTCCGCCGCCTTCAACGGCGTCCATCCCGAGCTGGAGGAGGCCAGCCGCATTCTCGGCGCCCGGCGCCTGCGCAGCCTCTGGGACATCACCACACCGCTGCTCCGGACCAGCATCGTCGCGACCTGGTGCTTCGTCTTCATCGGGACGATCCGGGAACTGTCGGCGACGATCCTGCTGACTACGGCCAACACCAAGCTGGTTTCGGTGATCATCTACGACCTCAACGAAAGTGGCGATTACGGCGCCATCTCGGTGCTCGGTATCCTGCTGCTGATCGTCTCCTTCGCCGTGGTCTACGTCGCCAACCGTGTTCCCTTCATGGGCCGCATGCACGCCGCGGGTCCCAAGCGATGACGTGACGGGAGAGGACCGGCGGCGCTTTCCTGACTCGCGCTCTCGCGAGTCTCGGTCGAGGACTTCCTGCCGAGCCCCTCTCGATCCCCAGCCACCGGCCTAACCACCGGCTTCGCCCACGTTTGATTGTCAACAATCTACAAACCGCTGCCCTTTCACATTCAAGGAGAAGACAATGGCCCACCTCGTCATCGGCGTCCTGAACGGCGACGACATCGGCCACGAGATCGTGCCTGCGTCGGTGCACGTGGCGAAGGCCGCGGCGGCGCGGGCGGGGCTGGAGATCGATTGGCGGCCGATGCCGCTCGGTCGCACCGCGCTCGACAGCCACGGCTCGACCCTGCCCGATGGCACGCTCGAAGCGCTGTCGAAAATGGACGGCTTCATCCTGGGACCCATCGGCCACCGCGACTATCCGAAGGGCCCGGGCGCAATCAATCCGCACCCGATCATGCGCAAGCACTTCGACCTGTTCGCCAATGTGCGCCCCACCCGCTCGTTTCCCGGGCTGGGGGCGCTCCACGACAATGTCGACCTCATCATCGTCCGCGAGAACAATGAGGGCTTCCAGCCGGATCGGAACGTCGTGGCCGGATCGGGCGAATTCCGCCCGACGGAGGATGTCACCATCTCCGTCCGCGTCATCACCCGCGCCGGCAGCTACCGCGTCGCCAAGGCGGCGCTCGAGATCGCCCGCACCCGCCGCAAGAAGCTGACGCTGGTTCACAAGAACACAGTGTTCAAGCTCGGCTGCGGCATGTTCGTGGAGGAGTGCTACCGCGCCGCGCAGGAATTTCCGGATGTCGCGGTGGACGAAGTCATCGTCGACACCTTCGCCATGCGCCTCCTGCGCGATCCGCAGACCTTCGACGTCGTCGTCACCACCAACATGTTCGGCGACATCCTCACCGACGAGGCCGCCGGCCTGGTCGGCGGCCTCGGCATGGCGCCTGGCCTGTGCATTGGCGAAGGCAACATCGCCATGGCGCAGGCCACGCATGGATCGGCGCCCGACATCGCCGGCAAGGGCGTGGCCAATCCCTTCGCCATGATCGAGTCGACGCGCATGCTGATCGAGTGGCTGGGCCACAACCGGCGCCTCCCACAAGCCGTCGAGGCCGCCGGGATGATGGAGCGCGGCATCGTCAGCGCGCTGTCGCGGCCCGAGAGCCGCACAAGCGACATCCGCGGGACCGCCGGCACCGAAGAAATGACGCGAGCAATTCTGGCTACCATCGAGGAGGAGCGCGAGCATGCCCACGCATAAGATCGCCGTCATAGGCGGCGACGGGATCGGCGGTGAAGTCGTCGAGGCCGGCATCCAGGTTCTGGATGTCCTGGCGGAACTCGAGGACGGCCTTGCCTTCGACTATGGGCGCTTCGACTGGGGCTCGGACTATTACCGCCGAACCGGCCGGATGATGGCCGAAGATGGCCTCGAAACCCTCAAGGGCTTCGATGCGATCTATTTCGGCGCGGTGGGCGATCCCGAGCTTCCCGATGCCATCACCCTCTGGGGCCTGCGCATCGCCATCTGCCAGGGCTACGACCAGTACGCCAATGTGCGCCCCACCCGCCTGCTTCCCGGCATCACCGGCCCGCTGCGCCCCGAACTCGGCAAGCAGATCGACTGGGTCATCGTCCGCGAGAACAGCGAGGGCGAATATGCCGGAGTCGGCGGCCGCGCCCATCAGGGGCTTCCGATCGAGGTCGGGATGGATGTTTCGGTGTTCACGCGGGTCGGCGTGGAGCGCGTCTGCCGTTTCGCCTGCGACCTGGCGATGGGCCGTCCGCGCCGCAAGTTGACCATCGTGACCAAGTCCAACGCCCAGCGCCACGGAATGGTGTTCTGGGACAAGGTCTGCCGCGAGGTCCTGGAGGATTACCCCGACCTCGATGTCGACTTCATGCTGGTCGATGCCATGACCCAGCGCATGGTGCTGAAGCCCGGCATGATCGACACGATCCTGGCCACCAATCTGCACGCCGACATCCTGTCGGATCTCGCGGCGGCGCTCGCCGGCTCGCTCGGGATTGCCTCGACGGCCAATATTGACCCGTCGCGCACGCGGCCCTCGATGTTCGAACCTATCCACGGCTCGGCCTTCGACATCACGGGCAAGGGCATCGCCAACCCGCTCGGCTCGTTCTGGACGGCGAGCATCATGCTCGACCATCTCGGGGAAAAGCGCTCCGCGGAGCGCCTGATGGCCGCGATCGAGACGGTAACGGCGCGCGGCGAGGTTCTGAGCCCCGATCTCGGGGGTCAAGCCCGGACGCAGGAGGTGACGGACGCGGTCATCGCCGCCATTCGCGGCGCGAACGCCTGAGACGAGAAGACTTTCCCCTCCCCCTCCGACCCGGCGGGCCTGACCAGCCCGCCGGCTTTTTTTGGCCTAGGCCTGGGCTCCGGCCGCTTCGGCGAAGGGCCGGGGTTCACCGCCGTTGAAGAAGGTCCAGAACGTTTCGTAGACGAGGTCCGGACGGTGCTCGGCCGGGTAATGCCCCGTCGGCAGCGCCCAGCCGCGGAAGTCCGGCGCCCAGGGCGCCCAGGCCTCCACGGGCGTGAGATGCCGGCCGACATGGCTGTTGGTGCCCCAGAGAACCAGGACGGGGCACTGGATCTGCTTCTTGCCGAAATCCTCGGAATCGAAGGCCAGATCGAGCGTCACCGTCGCCCGGTAGTCCTCGCACACCGCATGGATCTGTTCCTTCGTCGTGCAGCGGGCGTATTCGCGCAGGGCTTCCGGCGAGAAGATGTCGAGGCCCACGCCTTTCTTGTTCAGCTTGTACTGGATGTAATAATCGAGGTCGGCGCAGATCAGCTTCTCCGGGAACGGAGCCTTCTGCGCCATGAAGAACCAGTGATAGCTCTCCAGCCCCCAGCCGAGCGTGACATGCGTCAGCAGGTGGTGGGTCGGGATGATGTCGAGCGCGCAGAAGCGCGTGATCCGCTCCGGCCGGTCGAGAGCCATGCGGAAGCCGACCCGGCCGCCACGGTCGTGCCCGGCCAGCCCGAAAGTGTCGAAGCCAAGTGCGTCCATGACGTCGAAGCCGTCTTCGCCCATGGCGCGGAAGGAATAGGCGGCGTGGTCCTCACCTCCGTCAGGCTTCGAACTGTCGCCATAGCCGCGCAGGTCCGGCGCCACCACGGTGAAGCTCTGCGCAAGGGTCGGTGCGATCTTGTGCCAGCTGACATGGGTCAGCGGGTTGCCGTGCAGAAGCAGAAGCGGTGGCCCCTTGCCGCCCACGGCCACGTTGATCTCCGCCCCGCTTGTCCTGATGCGGCGCATGGTGAAGCCGTCCATCAGGGTGCCGGGACGATACTGGAGAGGCGGCATCTCTCCTTGAGAAACCGGGTGCCGGTCCGCTGACGCGAGGTCCATGTGATCTGTCCTGGCGTTCTTTCCTCAGGCAGCCAGATCACGCCCCACTTTGCTTATTGTCAACAGTTTTCACCGGCCCGTGAGCGTCCCGGGTGTTCACGGCCCCTGCCGGCACGATTTCTCTCGGGAGTTTTTCGGCAGCACCGCGTGCCTGAATCGCGATGGCGGTCAGGCCAGGTAGGCGCCGCCGTTGAGGTGCAGAGTCTGTCCGGTGATGTAGCGCGCGGCCGGCCCCGACAGGAACCGCACCATGGCCGCGATTTCCTCCGGGGCGCCGCGCCGGCCGACAAGGGTCGCGGCCCCACCGTGGTGATGCGGAGGCTTTCCGGCGCGCACGGTCTCGATCATGCCGGGCGAAACGAGGTTGACCGTGATACCGCGCGGGGAAAGGTCGTGGGCAAGGGCCTTGGTGAGGCCATCCAGCCCCGCCTTCGCGGCGATCACATGGGCCCGCTGCGCTCCGCCTGTGTAGGCCGTCATGCCGCCGATGTTCACGATGGCTGCCTGTTCCGAGCGTTCGAGGGCGGAAAGGGCCGCCTTGATGCACAGGAAGGGCGCATCGAGCGCCAGCGCGAACACGTCGCGCCAAGCGGTGAAGGTCATGTCCTCGAAGGGCACCTCGGTCCGCACCGCCGCATTGTTCACCAGGACATCGAGCCTGCCGAACGCCTTCGTCCCCTGCTCGACGACGGACACGACCTCCTCCGGCCGCGTAAGGTCCCCCATCGCCGCGACGGCCTTGCCGCCCATGGTCTCGATGGCGCCCACGACCTCCGCCAGCGCGGCTTGATCGCTGCGGCCATGGGCGATCACCGAAGCGCCGCCTTCGGCAAGGGCCAGTGCGATGGCGCGGCCGATATTGCGCGAGGCGCCGGTGACCAGCGCCACGCGGCCGCGCAGTTCTCCTTCCCCGAACTGAACCTTCTGGCCTGCCATACTCATGGGTGCATGGCCTGTCCGGGAGCCGCCGGCGGCATCGGCAAGATTCGGGACAGGAAGAGGCGAATGGCGGGTATCACGGTCGGCTCCTTGCACATTTCTGTGGAACGCAAGGTGCCGACTGTCAACAATCGACGTCGGAATTATCCGCCTCAGCCGGGCTGGCTTACTTCGTCGAAGCGTCGGGATAGCGGCCGAGGTCGCCGAACAGCACCTTGCGGCTCTCCATGACATGGGCCTGGAGGGCGGCATCCGCGCCATCCGCATCGTGGGCGGCAAGACGGTCGACGATGGCCTTGTGCTCGAGATTCGACATCGGCATGCGGCCGGGCATATCGAGCGTGCGCCGGCGGAATAGGTGCAGTTCGCGATGAATCGCAATGCACTCGTTCGCGAGCCGGCCATTGCCGCAGAACTCGACGATCGCTTCGTGGAAGCGGAGGTTCGCGGGGTAGAATGCGTTCAGGTTGTTCGCCCGGATCGCCTCGTCCATGTCCTTGATGTGCTGCTTCAGGATACGGACCTGCTCCTTGGTGGTGTTGGGAGCCAGCAGGCGCCCGGCAAGGCCATAGAGCACCTGCCGCACCTCGTAGAGCTCGGCCGCTTCCCGCGAATTCAGCTCGCGAATGAAGACGCCGCGGTTGACGACGACATCCACCAGGCCGCTCTGCTCCAGGCCGCGGCAAGCCTCGCGGATGGGCCCACGGCTGACGCCGAGCTTCGCCGCCAGCGTGTTCTCGTTCAGCCGCTCCCCCGCGGCCAGTTCGCCCCGCTCGATCATCTGCTCAAGCTCGCGGCGGATGATCGTCGTTAGCGATTGGGTGCGCCGGATCTGGAGGGCATTGTCCGAATTGAAGGTCATTCGCGTCGCTTTCCCGAGAACTCCGCCTCTAAAATGCCGTCCATTCGACAATTTACAATGGACATTTTACGACAAGGGAATTCCAGGGCCGACGGATGCCTTGCTACGCGCGCATTCGTCGATTGCCGGCCGCTCACCCGCCGAACTTAACGTTCACCCCGACCGAGACGATGTTCACGTCGAGGTTCGAGGTGCCGGTGTAGTCGATCCCGAGCCAGCGCTTGTTGTCGGACTGGATGTCGATCTTGGCGTCGCCCACGCCCATGGAGTGCAGATAGCTCACCGCAAGGGTGACGCGGTCGTTGCAGGCGTAGGAGGCGCCGACGGAGAACATCACCTGGTCCATCTCCGGCAGGCGGGTGTCGCGGTTGTCCGTGGTCAGGGGCACGATCTCGTAGCCGGCGCCGGCGCGCAGCGTGAGCTTGTCGTTCACGTCGTATTCCGCACCGACCGAGAACAGCCAGCCGTCGCGATATTCGAGATAGAGGGTCTGGTCGGTGCCCTCGACCTTTACGTCGCCGAGCCGGCTCCAGTTGTTCCACTCCACCGTGCCGGCGAGGCGCAGGCGGTCGGTGACCTTCTGCACGATGCCAAGGCTGACCACGTCGGGCGTGTCGAGCGTCGCATTTGCGGAGGAGCGGTCGCCGGGCACCGTCAGGTGGCCCTCCAGATCGTGGGCGATCGAAGAGCGGTAGCCGAGGCCGATCGTCGTCCCGTCCCACGGGCGGAACTGCATGCCGAGATTGAACCCGACGCCGAAATCATCCGCCTTCAGCTCGGCGCTCGGCCCGTTCAGGACCGCCGCCGACGTCAGGTCCGCCTTGAAGTATTCGAACTGGAGGCCAGCGCCGATCGACAGCTTGTC
>Ga0182743_1000629_pt1 | contig 41325 bp, 39 predicted proteins | sample eDN3rd30CKraftOP_FD_128522 | JGI IMG/M metagenome (GOLD analysis project Ga0182743, IMG submission 128522) | Enriched Organic Plus compost microbial communities from Emeryville, California, USA - eDNA 3rd pass 30_C Kraft OP (version 2) (version 2) ... | reverse complement strand
GCGGAAGAACCAGTTGTGCCCGACCTCGTAGAGCGCCGCGGACGAGGCGTACGTCGAGATGTGGCCGCCGACGGAGATGCCCGGTCGCTGCGCGCGGTGGACGGTGATCGCCGCATTCCACCGGATCCACGCGCGGTAGCGCCGCTCGATGTCCTCGTCCCCGGGGAACGCCGGCTCGTTCTCCGGCGCGATCGTGTTGATGTAGTCCGTCGTGGGCACCATCGGCACGCCGAGGTGGAGATCCTTCGAGCGCTTGAGCAGGCTCAGCATGATCTCGCGGCCGCGTTCGCGCCCGTTCGCGGCGACGAGCCCGTCGAGGGACTCGACCCATTCCGCCGTCTCGCTCGGGTCCTGGTCCACGAAGCCCGTCGAATAGGGGTCTTGATCGTGCACCGTCACCGCTGACCTCGTTTCCGTGCTGTTGCAGGAGCAAGCCGACCGGCTCGCGATCGTCGCGCGGCCGGTCGCGCCTCCATCGGCGCACCGGGTCGCGGTCGCGCGTGGTGGAGCGCGGGAACGATCCTAGCGCGGGCTCGCGACACGCCGGATTCGCGCGGCGAGCCAGCCGTTAGCCTGTCGGCATGGCTTTCGAAGACCTCGCCCCGTTGCGCGCCGGCGACGCCGCGCCCGACTTCACGCTCCCCAACCAGTTCGGGGAGGACGTCACGCTGAGCGCGCTCGCGGCCGACAAGCCCGTCGTCGTCGCGTTCGTGCCGCTCGCGTTCACGGCGACGTGCACGGGGGAGGTGTGCGAGCTGCGCGACAACATCGCGCTCTTCCGGAACGCCGACGTGCATCTCGTCGTCGTGAGCTGCGATTCGAAGGCGACGCTGCGGGAGTGGGGTGAGCGCGAGGGCCTCGACTTCCCGCTCCTGTCCGACTTCTGGCCGCACGGCGCCGTCTCGACGGAGTACGGGGTCTTCCTCGAGGACAAGGGCTTCGCCGCGCGCGCGACGTTCGTCGTCGACCGCGAGCTCACGGTGCGGGCCGCGTTCGTCAACCCGCCGAGCCAGGCGCGCCCGCTCGAGGCCTATCGCGAAGCGCTCGCGACGCTGTAGCGGGGAGCCGACGGCGGTAGGCTCGCGAGCGTGCGCCCCTGCGGCGAGCCAACGTGCTCGCGCGGACACGCTCGCCGCGACGGCGCACACCCGGGCCGTTAGCTCAGTTGGCAGAGCGCCACGCTTACACCGTGGATGTCGGGGGATCGAGACCCTCACGGCCCACGCCGCTCGGTCGCGCCCGTCGATGGCGGAGGCGTATTAGCGTGGCTTGTCGTGCACCGCATCCAGCGCCGGACCATCGTCCTGCTCTCCCTCGCCCAGATCTTCAGCGGCCTCGCGACCGGAGCGGCGCTGTCCGTCGGCTCGCTCCTCGCGGTCGAGCTCTCCGGCTCCGAGGCCTGGGCGGGCTCGGTGACCGTGTCGGTCACGCTCGGCGCGGCCGTCGCCTCCGCGCTCCTCATGCGCCTCGCGATCGCCCGCGGTCGCCGCTTCGCGCTCTCGACGGGACTCCTCGTCGCGACCGCCGGCGCGCTCGGGACGATCCTGGCGGCGTCCCTCGGCTGGTTCTGGCTCCTCCTCGTGTCGGCGCTGTGCATCGGAGCCGGCACCTCGGTCAACCTCCAGGCGCGATTCGCCGCGACCGATCTCAGCGCGCCGGAGCACCGCGGGCGGGACCTCTCGCTCATCGTGTGGATGAGCACGGTCGGCTCGGTCGCGGGCCCGAACCTCGTCGGCGCGGGCGAGTCGATCGCGTCGAGCATCGGCGTTCCGGGTCTCGCGGGCGTGTTCGTCATCTCGACGGTCGCGATGCTCCTCGGCCTCCTCGTCATCTGGATCGGCCTGCGGCCGGATCCGCTCCTCCTCGCTCGCGACCGCGCGGGCGTCCAGGCGCCGCCGCGTCCGCGCTTCCGGGACGGGCTCTCGGCGTTCTCGACCTCGCCTCGCGCGCTCGCGGCGCTCATCGGCATGCTCCTCGCGCACTTCACGATGGTCGCGGTCATGTCGATGACGCCCGTGCATCTCGTCCACCACGGCGCGACGGTGACGATCGTCGGCCTCACGATCAGCCTCCACATCGCGGGCATGTTCGCGCTCTCGCCGCTCATGGGCCTCGCCGCCGACCGTTTCGGCGGGCTGCCCGTGGCGAGTGCGGGCCTCGGGATCCTCGTCGTCGCGACGGGCCTCGCCGCGTTCAGCGCCGACTCGCACGCCCTCACGACGGTCGGCCTCGTCCTCCTCGGCGTGGGCTGGTCGGCGGCGACGGTCGCGGGCTCGAGCGTCATCGTGAACGCCGTCGCGCCGGACGTGCGCGTCGCGGCGCAGGGCGTCTCGGACACGATGATGAGCCTCGCCGGTGTCCTCGGGGGCGTGCTGTCCGGCCTCATCCTCGCGGCGGTCGGCTACCTCGGGCTCGGCGTCGCGTGCGCCGTCCTGTGCATCGCGGCGATCCCGCTCCTCACGCTCCTGCCGCGTCGCCGCACGCCGGTCGTCGCGGCGCGCGACTAGCGGGCGAGCTCGGCGATCGCGACCGCGATGCGCGTCGCGAGCCGCGCGTTGTGCTCGACCAGGGCGATGTTCGTCGTGAGGCTCCGACCGGCCGTGAGCTCGAGGACGCGTTCGAGGAGGAAGGGCGTGACCGCCTTCCCCGCGACACCGGCCGCCTCGGCGTCCGATTGCGATCGCGCGATGAACTCCGTCATCTCCGCCTCCGGGATCTCATGCTCGGCCGGCACGGGGTTCGCGACGAGCATGCCGCCGCCAAGGCCGAGCTCCGCACGCAGGGCCGCGAATCGCGCGATCTCCTCCGGGGAATCGAGCCGCATCGGCGCGGGCACGGGGGAGGTGCGCGACCAGAACGCCGGCATCACGTCGGTGCCGAACGCGACGACAGGCACCCCGAGGCTCTCGAGCCGCTCGAGCGTCTTCGGGATGTCGAGAATCGCCTTCGCGCCCGCGGAGACGACGACGACGTCGGTGCGGGCGAGTTCCGAGAGATCCGCGGACTCGTCGAACGACGACTCCGCGCCGCGGTGGACGCCGCCGATGCCGCCCGTCGCGAAGACGCGCACGCCGGCGAGCCGCGCGGCGATCATCGTCGCGGCGACCGTCGTCCCGCCCGTCCGCCCCTGCAGCATCGCGAACGCGAGGTCGGCGCGCGAGAGCTTGAGCGCGTCGCGCGTTCGCGCGAGCGTGTCGAGCTCGTCATCGGCGAGCCCGACCCGGAGCCGTCCGTCGAGGACCGCGACGGTTGCGGGGACCGCGCCGCCGTCGCGCACGATGCGCTCGACGGAACGCGCCATCGCGAGATTGTCGGGGTAGGGCATGCCGTGCGTGAGGATCGTCGACTCGAGCGCGACGACCGCCCGGCCCGCGGCGATCGCGGCAGCGGTCTCCGGAGCGAGGTGCACGAGCGGGTGGTCCTGTTTCGTCATGGGAGGGGTCCTTCCGCGCGGACGCGATCGAGCCGGTGCCGCTGGGTGTCGAGGAATGCGGGGGACAGGCGCGCGTCGGTCACGAACGGGCTCTCGAGCGCGAGCGCAGCGAGGAGCGCCCCGTCGCGCGCGGCCTCGACGAGCGACGCGCCGCGCTGGAGCGCGGCGATCGTGCCGGCGACGCGCGCGTCTCCGGCGCCCGTGACGTCGACGACCTCAGCGGCCGCGGCGCCGACCGCGTAGGTGCCCGATGCGGCATGCACGACGCAGCCGAGCGGGCCGAGCGTCACGATCGCGGCGCGCGCGCCGAGCGCGGCGAGGCGCCGAGCGAGTTCGGCGCCCCCCGCCGTCGTCGGCGGCTCGGAGCGCCCGAGGATCGCATTCGCCTCGTCGAGGTTTGCGAAGAGCACGTCGATGCCGGTGAGGACGCGCGGCAGGCGGGCTGACTTCGGGACCGAGATCGCGTCGACCGCGAGTCGGAACGCGTCGCCGCGCCGTCGTCGTTCCACGATCGCCTCGAGCGCGTCGGGCTCGAGGTTGCACTCCGCGAAGACCCACGCCGCGTCCTCGAGCGGGGCCGCCGCGATGACGTCGGACGTGATGGCCGACGCCACCGCCATCGCGCTCACGCCGATGACGAGATCGCCGGCGGGGTCGAGTACGGCCGCGTAGCGCGCGGTCGCCGCCCCCGGCACGGCGTGCAGGAGCGCGGTGTCGACGCCGAGCCGTTCGAGGTGGTCGCGGAGCGCGCCGCCGTCGTCGTCATCGCCGACCGCGGCGAGGAGCGCGACGTGCAGGCCCAGTCGCGCGGCGGTCTCGGCGACGTTGCGCGCGACGCCGCCGAAGCCGCGCGAGACGTTCGCCGGGTTCGAGGTCCCCTCGATCGGCGGCGCGGCGAGCCGGAAGGACTCGTCGACGTTCGCACCGCCGATGCACAGGCAGTCGATGCGCACGCGCGCTCGGCCTCAGCCGTTCGCGATCTTCGCGCGGAGCTCGTCGTTCCCGGGTTCGACGAGGTGCGAGCCGTCGGGGAAGACGATGACCGGAATGTTCTTCCGGCCGCTGATCGACTCGGCGACGTCGGCCTGCTCGGGTCGCTCCTCGAGGTCGACGTACTCGTAGGGGACGCCGGACTCGTCGAGCACTCGCCGTGCGCGTCGGCAGTCGCCGCACCATGCGGCGCCGTACATCGTGATCGCGGTGTGCGTCATGGAATGAGCGTAGGCGAGGTCAGGAGCGCATTCGCATCGTCTCGCACACGCCGTGCACGCCCTCGAACGACCATGAGCGGCGCGCGCCTCGCACGGCCCCGGTGTACGTCCCGATGGACTGCGCGTAGTCGATCGCGGCGACGAGGAGCTGCTTGTCGACGGTCTTCCGAGATCGGGGTGTGAAGACGACGTCGAGGCGGCCGTCGCGCGATCGGATCGCGATCGGCGCGCGCGGCTCGTCCGCCGGGGGCCGGATCGAGCCCCCGCGCGCGCTCGCGGCGTGCTCGTCGAGCGACCCGCTCGCGATGTCGACGAGGTAGATCTCGGAGCTCGCGAGGTACTTCGCCTCCTGGATGATCATGGCGCCGTGGATCTCCGGGTGGATGAGCGTGAAGCCGACCCATTCCTTCGTTCGCGAGCCCTCGAACGCGCGCCGCAGTCCGCGGTACCGCTCGGCCGGTACGACGCGACGGGGGCGATCCGCGAAGCGGCCCGACTCGCGGTGCCCCGGCGACGCGAGCCGGTCGATCGCGCGGTGGGCCGCGGACATCAGGCGACCGCGCTCGCCGAGCGCCGTCGGGGGAACCAGGGGACGATCGGCGAGGTCGTCGCCTGGTAGTCCGCGTATTCCGGGTAGCGGGAGCGCGTGATCGACTCGGTGAAGATCGTCGAACCGACGAAGAGGATCGTGAGGAGCGCCGCCCCCGCGACGGTCCACTCGAGGAGCGTGCCCGCGGCGACCGCGCCGAAGAGGAAGACGATCCACCACTGCGCGAGCTCGAAGAAGTAGTTCGGGTGCCGGCTGTAGCGCCACAGCCCCGACTGGACGAAGCGCGGTCGGAACTCCGGACCGCCGGCTCGCTTCGCCGCCTGGAACCGCCACTGCTGCTCGTCGGCGACGGTCTCGCCCGCGAGGCACGCGAGGAAGGCGATCGCGAGGACGGCGTCGGCGGCGGTGAGCGCCCCGCCCCGATGCTCGAAGGCGGTGTGGATCGGGAGCGTCATGAGGAGGATGACGGCGTTCTGGAACAGGACGATGAAAAGCAGATTGAACACCTGGAACTGCCACGGCCGCATGCGCGCCCTGAGGATCGGCCAGCGATAGTCCTCGACGCCGGAGTAGCCGCCCTTGCGTGCGAAGTTGAACGTCAGGCGAGCGCCCCATGCGGTCACGAGGACGGCCATGAGCGTCGCTCTCGCGTCGAATCCGGACGCGATCGCGAAGATCCAGACGTACCCGATCGGGGCGATGGACCAGAGCCGGTCGACCCAGCTGCAATCCTTCGTGACGAGCGACGCGATCCACGCGAATGCGCTCACGGCTCCGGCGGCGATGACGGCGATGAGGAGGGGCTCCACGTCGCTCAGCGTACTCGAGGCGACGGTCCAGCCGAGCCGTCCCGGGGGCTTGACGGCTCCGCTACGCTTGGGGATTCGAGGGAGGGGCAGATGCACGACGACGATGCGGCCGTCAGCGGCGGGTCACCGCACCGCGGCGACGACAGCACCGCTCGCTACGGCGAGGAGTTCGCCGCGCAGCTCGCGGCGCACACGGGCGATCTGTCCGCCGAGGAGATCGAGGCGATCGGCGCGCTGCCGTCCGGCTCGGCCATCCTCATCGTCCGCCGCGGGGCGGGCGGCGGCGCGAGGTTCCTCCTCGACTCCGATCGGGCGCTCGCCGGGCGCCATCCGGAGGCCGACGTCTTCCTCGACGACGTCACCGTCTCGCGCCGTCATGCGGAGTTCCTCCGCGACGGCACGCGCTTCTCGGTGCGGGACCTCGGCTCGCTCAATGGCACGTACGTCGATGGCAAGCTCGTCGACGCCGCGCGGTTGACCGACGGGGCGCACGTGCAGATCGGGAAGTTCCGCCTGACCTTCTACGCCTCTCGCCTCGACGTCAACGAGGCGGGGCGCTAGTGGTGGCCGGAGGGGCCGCGCAGGCCCGAGTCCCTGCGCCGACGCTGTTCTCGATCGGTCAGGTGCTCGCGAAGCTCACGCCCGAGTTCCCCGACCTCACGCCGTCGAAGCTGCGCTTCCTCGAGGCCGAGCGACTCGTCTCGCCGGCGCGCACGGAGTCCGGGTATCGGAAGTTCTCGCAAGCCGACATCGAGCGCTTGCGCTTCGTCCTGACGATGCAGCGCGACCACTACCTGCCGCTCAAGGTCATCAGGACGCAGCTCGAGGACTTCGACGCGGGACGGACGGAGCGACTCGCGCCGCCGGCGCGCATTTCGGCGGCGACCGGGCCGGCCCCACGTCGCTTCACGCGCGCCGAGCTCTTGCGCGAGTCCGGCGCGACGGCGCAGCTCCTTGCGGACGCCGTCTCGTTCTCGCTCCTGCCGGCGTCGGACACGTACGGCGAGGAGGCCGTGACGGTCATGCGGGCCCTCGTCGACCTGCAGCGCTCGGGCATCGAGCCGCGCCACCTGCGCGGGTTCCGGGCGGCCGCCGAACGGGAGATCGGCCTCGTCGAGTCGGCGCTCGAGCCGATCCGGCGCCGCAACGACGCGACGTCGCGCGCCCGGATGGCGGAGACCGCCCGGGAGATCGCTTCGCGTCTCGCGGTAATCCGCACGGCGCTCGTGCGATCCGCCCTCGACCGCATCGATCAGTAGTACCGTCGAAGGCAGCACCGTCCCCGCATCCGCCGCGAGGGCTGCGACACGCCGGGCGGCGGGGGTCACGGGGAAGCCACGGCTCGAGCGGATACGGTGGCTACGCACCAAAGTCTAAGTTTCAACTTGAACATGAAGGTTGAGGGGCCCATGAGCGACGTGACCTCCGGTCGTCCGCAGCGATTCGACCTCGGCCTGCTCTTCACCGACGGCCTCCCCGACCTCGACGAGCAGTCGGGCTACCGCGGCATCGTCGCCGCGCGCGCGGCCGGCATCACCTACCGACAGCTCGACTACTGGGCGCGGACCGGCCTCGTGGAGCCGACCGTGCGCGGCGCCGCCGGCAGCGGCTCGCAGCGCCTCTACGGCTTCCGCGACATCCTCGTGCTCAAGCTCGTCAAGCGCCTCCTCGACACCGGCATCTCGCTCCAGCAGATCCGTGTCGCGATCGACCAGCTCCGGGAGGCGGGCATCGAGGACCTCGCGCAGACGACGCTCATGAGCGACGGCGCGAGCGTCTACCTCTGCACCTCCGACGACGAGGTCATCGACCTCGTGAGCCGGGGCCAGGGCGTCTTCGGCATCGCCGTAGGCAAGGTCCTCCGCGAGGTCGAGACGAGCCTCGTCGACCTGGACGCGGTCAAGGAGGACCCGGTCGACGAGCTCGCGAAGCGCCGCGCCCAGCGCGCCGCCTCCTAGCCCCTGGGGTGCACGTTCCCGCGCGCGGTGCACGCCCGACGTGCACCGCAGGAGGGAATGCGCACCGAACGCGGCGCGGCGTCAGGCGGTCGTGCTCTGCGAGACGCGCGCCGTCACCATGACGCGGTCGAGGATCGCGTCGAAATTCCGCGCCATCTCGGCGGCGTGCTCGCCCGGCCACAAATGGACCGGCTTCGCGGCGCCTTGCGCCTGCTGCAGCGCCGTGCGCTCCGGCAGCTGCGGGGACAGGACGAGCGGGCCGAACATCTCGCGCATCTCGCGCAACCGGAACTGGTGCTCGGCCGACTGCTCGCGGAAGCGGTTGACGATGATCCCGAGCGGGTGGAGCCGCGGCGACAGACCCCGGCGGATCTCCTCGATCGCGCGGAGCGCACGATCGGCGGCGGCGACCGAGAAGAGCGCGGGCTCCGTGACGATCGCGACGCGGTCGCTCGCGACCCACGCCGTGCGCGTCAGGGCGTTGAGGGACGGCGCCGAGTCGATGATCGCGATGTCGTAGTCGGCCTCGACGACGGCGAGCGCCTCCTCGAGCTTCCAGATGTCGCGCACCGTCGGATGCGGTCCGTCGAAGTTCGTCGCGCTCGGGCTCCCGATCATGACGTCGACGACACCCGGGTGACTGCGCGTCCACCCGCTGTGCGCGATCGCATCGCGGACCGTCTTCGGCTTCGGGGAGGCGAGCACGTCGGCGACCGAGGCCTTCTCGCTCAGGTCGATGCTCATGCCGGTCGTCGCGTCCGCCTGCGGGTCGAAATCGACGACGAGGACGCGCAGTCCGCGGGCGAATGCGGCGGAGGCCAGGCCCAGTGTGACGGTCGTCTTCCCGACCCCGCCCTTCAGGGAACTGACGCTCAGCACGTGCACGATCACTGACTGTACTCGACCCGAATAGGCTGAGGCTGTGTTCTCCAAGGTGCTCGTCGCCAACCGCGGCGAGATCGCGATCCGGGCCTTCCGGGCGGCCTTCGAACTCGGTGTGAGGACCGTCGCGGTCTACCCCTGGGAGGACCGCGGATCGATGCATCGCCTCAAGGCGGACGAGGCCTATCTCATCGGCGAGCGGGGCCATCCGGTCCGCGCGTACCTCGACATCGAGGAGATCATCCGCGTCGCTACGGAGTGCGGCGCCGACGCGATCTACCCCGGATACGGCTTCCTCTCGGAGAACCCGGAACTCGCGCGCGCCGCCGAGGCGGCGGGGATCGCCTTCGTCGGGCCGAGCGCCGACGTCCTCGAGATGGCGGGCGACAAGGTCGCCGCGAAGGCGCACGCGATTCGCGCGGGCGTGCCGGTCCTCGCATCCTCCGAGGCGACCGACGACATCGACGCGCTCGTCGCCGCGGCCGAGGAGATCGGCTTCCCCGTCTTCGCGAAGGCCGTCGCGGGTGGCGGGGGACGCGGAATGCGGCGAGTCGAGCGGCGCGAGGAGCTGCGGCCGGCGCTCGAGGCCGCGATGCGAGAGGCGGGCAGCGCATTCGGGGATGCGCGGATGTTCGTCGAGCAAGCCGTCCTGCGGCCGCGGCACATCGAGGTCCAGATCCTCGCGGACTCGAGCGGCGAGACGATCCACCTGTTCGAGCGCGACTGCTCGGTCCAGCGCCGCCATCAGAAGGTCGTCGAGATCGCGCCGGCGCCCGGCCTGGACGAGTCGATCCGACAGGCCCTCGTCCGCGACGCCATCGCGTTCGCGCGGTCGATCGGCTACGAGAACGCCGGCACGGTCGAGTTCCTCGTCGACACGGCGGGGGAACGCGCGGGGCAGCACGTGTTCATCGAGATGAACCCGCGCATCCAGGTCGAGCACACCGTGACCGAGGAGGTCACCGACGTCGATCTCGTCCACGCCCAGCTGCGCATCGCCGCGGGCGAGTCGCTCGACGATCTCGGCCTCGCCCAGGAGTCGATCCGCGTGCGCGGCGCCGCGATCCAGTGCCGTGTGACGACCGAGGACCCCGCCGACGGCTTCCGCCCCGACGTCGGGCGCATCACGACGTACCGCTCGCCCGGCGGCGCGGGAATCCGGCTCGACGGGGGCACGGTCGCGGCGGGCGTCCAGATCTCGCCCCACTTCGACTCGATGCTCGTCAAGCTCGTCGCGCGAGGCCGGGACTACGAGTCCGCCGTGGCACGCGCGAGGCGAGCGCTCGCCGAGTTCCGCCTGCGCGGGGTCGCGAGCAACATCCCGTTCCTCCAGGCCGTCCTCGACGACCCGGGATTCATCGCCGGGGATCTCTCGACGTCGTTCATCGACGAGCGCCCGTACCTTCTCGGCGCCCGCCAGTCGCAGGACTCGGCGAGCCGACTCGTGTCGTGGCTCGCCGAGGTCACCGTCAACCAGCCGTACGGGCCGGGGGAGGGGCTCGTGCGGCCGGCGGAGAAGCTCCCGGCCTTCGACGACGCCGCCGCGCCGCCCCCCGGGTCGCGGCAGCGCCTGCTCGAACTCGGCCCGGCTGGGTTCGCCGCGGCCCTGCGCGGGCAGACGGCCCTCGCCGTCACCGAGACGACGTTCCGCGACGCGCACCAGTCGCTCCTCGCGACGCGCGTCCGCACCACCGACCTCGTGACGGCGCTCCCGGCGGTCGCGCGGCTGACGCCGGAGCTCCTCTCGATCGAGGCGTGGGGCGGGGCGACGTACGACGTCGCGCTCCGCTTCCTCGGCGAGGACCCTTGGGAGCGCCTCGCCGCGATGCGCGAGGCGCTCCCGAACATCGCCATCCAGATGCTCCTCCGCGGTCGCAACACCGTCGGCTACACGCCGTACCCGACCGAGGTGACGGACGCGTTCGTCCGCGAGGCCGCCGCGACGGGCATCGACGTCTTCCGCATCTTCGACGCCCTCAACGACATCGCGCAGATGCGGCCCGCGATCGACGCCGTGCTCGAGACCGGCACGGCCGTCGCGGAGGTCGCGCTCTGCTACACGGGCGACCTCCTCGACCCCGACGAACGGCTCTACACGCTCGACTACTACTTGCGCCTCGCGGAGCAGGCCGTCGAGGCAGGCGCCCACATCCTCGCGATCAAGGACATGGCCGGCCTCCTGCGGGCCGGCGCGGCCGAGCGGCTCGTCACCGCCCTCCGGTCGCGATTCGACCTCCCGCTCCACGTCCACACGCACGACACGGCGGGCGGACAGCTCGCGACGCTCCTCGCGGCCGCGCACGCGGGCGCCGACGCGGTCGACGCGGCGAGCGCGCCGCTCGCGGGCACGACGAGCCAGCCCTCGCTCTCCGCGCTCGTCGCCGCTCTCGCGCACACGGAGCGCGACACGGGGCTCTCCCTTCGCGCCGTGAGCGACCTCGAGCCGTACTGGGAGGCCGTGCGCGCCGCGTATCGGCCGTTCGAGTCCGGGCTGCCCGGTCCGACGGGCCGCGTCTATGAGCACGAGATCCCGGGCGGCCAGCTTTCGAACCTCCGGCAGCAGGCGATCGCGCTCGGCCTCGCCGACCGTTTCGAGCGGATCGAGGACTGCTACGCCGCCGCGAGCCGCATCCTGGGACGGCCGCCGAAGGTCACCCCGTCCTCGAAGGTCGTCGGCGATCTCGCGCTCGCGCTCGCCGCCGCCGAAGCGGATCCCGCGGACTTCGAGGCGAACCCGGACCGCTACGACATCCCCGACAGCGTGATCGCGTTCCTCTCGGGCGAGCTGGGCGACCCGCCCGGCGGGTGGCCCGAGCCGTTCCGCTCGAAGGCGCTCGCCGGCCGTCGCGTGGAGGTGACGATCGCGCCGCTCCAGCGGGAGGACGCCGAGGCGCTCGAGGGCGACGCGGCGACCCGCCGCGCGACGCTCAACCGGCTGCTCTTCCCCGGACCCACGCGCACGTTCGAGCAGTGGCGCGAGACGTACGGCGACCTCTCGGTCCTCGACACGCTCGACTACCTCTACGGTCTCAAGCCCGGCGTCGAGCACGTCGTGGCGATGCGCCGAGGCGTGCATCTCTTCGTCGGCCTCGAGGCGATCGGGGAGGCCGACGAGAAGGGCATGCGGACGGTCATGACGACGCTCAACGGGCAGCTTCGACCCGTCGCCGTGCGCGACACCTCGGTCGAGGTCGAGCGGCGGGCGTCGGAGCGCGCCGATCCGTCGGTCCCCGGTCACGTCGCCGCGCCCTTCGCGGGCGTCGTGACGCTCAAGGTCGCGGCGGGAGACGCCGTAGAGGCCGGGCAGCCCGTCGCCGCGATCGAGGCGATGAAGATGGAGGCGACGATCACGGCGCCCATCGCGGGCGTCGTCCGACGGCTCGCGATCCCCGAAACCGCGGGGGTCGAACCGGGCGATCTCATCGCCGAAATCGCCTAACCGCTAGACTGTCCACGCCCGAGAAGGGGGTGGAATGTCTCCGCAGCACGAAGACGCTGGCACCGTCGCCAAGCAGCCGACGGCCACGAAGACGGAATCCCGGCCCACGACCGACCCGATCATCACGATCGATCTCCCGGAGATCGTTCACGAGACGCCGGAGGACGAGGCGGCGATCGCGCTCGACGACATCCCCGTCGACCCGGTCATCGCGAAGCCCGTCGAGCTGGTCTCGACGACGACGATCACGATCCCGGCTGCCGCCGTTGCGACCGACGGGCCCGAGTCGCCCGAGATGCTCACGCCAGAGCGCCTCGTCGCGAGCAAGGGCAAGCCGAAGCCCGAGCCGCCCGAGGGCGCGCTCCAGCGCCTCGTGTACGAGCTGACGTTCCACAGCGTCCACCCCGGCGACTCGAAGGCCGTCCGGGAGCGCAAGTCCCTCGAAGCGCGCATCAACCGTCGGCTCGATGGCGCGACGCGATTCGTCGCGGTGCTCTCCCGCAAGGGCGGCGTCGGCAAGACGACGATGTCGACGCTCCTCGGCATGGCGCTCGCCTCGATCCGCGAGGACCGCATCATCGCGATCGATGCGAACCCGGACCGCGGCACGCTCGCGGAGCGCATCGCGAAGACGACCGAGGCGACCGTGCGGGACGTCGTCGAGCAGGCGCACGCGATCCACGCGTTCAGCGACTTCCAGGCGCTCGTCTCCCGTGACGAGACACGGCTCGACGTCCTCGCCTCGGACACGTCGCGCGCGGTCGCGGAGGAGTTCAGCGAGGACGACTACAACGTCGTCGCCGATCTCGCCAAGCGCTTCTACTCGATCGTCCTCACCGACTGCGGCACCGGGATGGTGCATTCGGTCATGCGGGCGACGCTCGATCGCGCCGACCAGCTCGTCATCGTCTCCGGCGGGAGCATCGACGAGGCGCGCCTGACGTCGGAGACGATCACCTGGCTCGAGGCGAGCGGGTACGCGGAGCTCGCGAAGCACGCGGTCGTCGCCCTCAACACCGCGACGCACGGCACGAACCTCGTGAAGCTCGACGAGATCGAGGAGCACTTCGCCTCGCGCGTGCGGGACATCGTGCGGATCCCGTACGACCCGATCCTCGCGACGGGCGCGACGATCGACTTCGACTCGCTCCGTCCGCTCACGCAAGAGGCCGTTCGGGAGCTCGCGGCGTCCGTCGTCGACGGCCTCCCCGACCACGTGCACGCCTGACGGCATGGCCGTCCGGCCCATTCGGCTCTTCGGCGACCCCGTGCTGCGGAGCCCGTGCGATCCCGTGCGCATCGGCGCCCCGGGGAACCCCGGCCTCGTCCAGGATCTCCTCGACACCGTGCAGGTGCCGGGCCGCGCCGGCGTCGCCGCTAACCAGATCGGGGTCTCGCTGCGCGCATTCAGCTGGCTCGTCGACGACTCGCTCGGCTACGTCCTCAACCCCGTGCTCGCGGAGGTGCGGGGCGAGCCGGAGCCGGTCGAGGAGGGCTGCCTCTCCGTGCCCGGGCTCGGCTTCCCGCGACTGCGGCACCCGTGGGCGCGCGTGACGGGCGTCGATCTCGACGGCGAGCCCGTCGAGATCGCGGGGGAGGGACTGCTCGCGCAAGCCCTCCAGCACGAGTGCGACCACCTCGACGGGCACCTGTACATCGAGGGGCTCGAGCCCGAGGTCAAGCGCGAGGCGATGCGGCAGATCCGCGCCTCGGACTGGTACTAGCGCGCCGGTGCACGTTCCCGCGCACGGTGCACGCCCTGCGTGCACCCGGCGCGGATACGTGCACCAGGAGCCGGGTCAGACGGTCGAGACGCCTTCCGTCGCGTCCGCGCGAGCGCCCTCGTACAGGCTCTCGATGACGGGCGCGAAGTCCTCGAGGATCACGTGCCGCTTGATCGACATCTTCGGCGTCAGGTGCCCGCTCGCCTCGGTGAACTGCGTGTCGAGGATCGCGAACTTCCGAATGGACTCGGCGCGGGACACGCGCGCGTTCGCCGCGTCGATCGCGCGCTGGATCTCGCCGAGGACCTTCGGGTTCCTCGCGGCCGCCTCGAGGGACATCGCCGGGTCTTCGCCGTGGTGCTCGAGCCACGCCGGGAGCATCTCGGTGTCGAGCGTCACGAGCGCCGCGAGGAACGGCTTGCGGTCCCCGACGCACACGATCTGGCTGACGATCGGGTTCGCGCGGATCGGGTCCTCGAGCGCCGCCGGCGCGACGTTCTTGCCGCCCGCCGTGATGATGATCTCCTTCTTGCGGCCGGTGATCGTGATGTAGCCCTCGTCGTCGAGCGAGCCGAGGTCGCCCGTTCGGAACCACCCGTCGCTCGTGAACGCCTCCGCGGTCGCCTCCGGGTTGTTCCAGTACCCCTCGAACACGCACACGCCCTTGACCTCGAGCTCGCCGTCCTCGGCGACGCGGACGGCGTTGCCGGGGAGGGGGACGCCGACGGTGCCGATCTTGAACTTCGAATCGAGATTGACCGAGACCGGCGCGGTCGTCTCGGTGAGTCCCCAGCCCTCGAGGACCTTGATGCCGAGGCTCCGGTAGAAGTGACCCAGGCGCAGGCCCAGGGGAGCGGATCCGGACACGGCGTACTTGACGCGGCCGCCGAGGCGAGCGCGGAGCTTCGAGTAGACGAGCCGGTCGAAGAGCGCGAACTGGAGCTTGAGTCCGAACGGCACGTGCCCCTCGTCGAGCGCCTTCGAATGCGCGACGGCGACATCCGCCGCCTTCCGGAAGATGTTGCCCTTGCCGCCCGCCTCGGCCGTCTGCTCCGCGGCGTTGTACACCTTCTCGAAGACGCGCGGCACCGCGAGGAGGAACGTGGGCTTGAACGAGCCGAGCGCGTGCACGAGGCGCGACGTGTCGGGCTCGTGGCCGACCTTCGCGCCGCCCGCGATCGCGAGGACCGAGATGAATCGCGCGAAGACGTGCGCGAGCGTGATGAAGAGCACGGTGCTCGAGCCGACGTGGAGGACCTCGGGCATCATCGCCGCGGCGTTGCGGGCGAGGTCGACGAAATTCGCGTGCGTGAGGACGCACCCCTTCGGCTGGCCCGTCGAACCCGACGTGTAGATGAGCGTCGCGAGGTCGCCGCCCCGCGCGATCCGACGCCGACGCTCGATCTCCTCGTCGAGCACGCTCGCGCCGCTCTCCTTGAGCTTCTCGATCGCGCCGAGGTCGAGCTGCCAGACGAGCCGGACGTTCGGCAGGTCGGGGCGCACCTCGTCGAATCGGGCGAAGTGCTCGGCGTTCTGGAAGATCGCCGCGGTCGCGCCGGAGTCGGCGAGGTTCCAGGCGATCTGCGCGGGAGCGCTCGTCTCGTAGATCGGGACGAGCGTCGCGCCGGCGAACCACGTCGCGAAGTCGACGAGCGTCCACTGGTACGTCGTGCGGGCCATGAGCACGATCTTCTCGCCGGGCTCGATTCCCGCCGCGACGAGGCCCTTCGCGACGGCGACGACCTCGTCGTAGAACTCCTTGGCCGTGATGTCGCGCCAGCCGTCGCCATCCGGCACCGCGAACAGCGGCGAGTCGGGCGTCGCGGTCACGCGATCCACGAGGATGTCGGTCACGTTCGCCTCGGGGTCGTGCGCGACGATCGCAGGCACTTCGAACTGATTCACGGCATCTCCTTCGGCACCGGAATTGGGTGCGACTCAGTGTAGACGGGTAGATTCGCGGGCGTGCTCTACTGGCTCCTCAAGCACGTCTTCCTCGGCCCGTACCTCTGGGCGGTCTACCGCCCGCGCGTGCGCGGCGCCGAGCACGTGCCGTCGGAGGGCCCGCTCATTCTCGCCGGCAACCACATCGGCTTCCTCGACTCGATCTTCATGCCGCTCGTGATCGATCGGCGCGTGTACTTCCTCGCGAAGAGCGACTACTTCACGGGGCGCGGCATCAAGGGGTGGTTCTCGCGCGTCTTCTTCACGGCGTCCGGCCAGCTCCCGATCGACCGATCCGGCGGCAAGGCCTCCGAGGCCTCGCTCAACACGGGCCTCGAGGTGCTCGCGCGCGGCGATGTGCTCGGCATCTACCCGGAGGGGACCCGGAGCCCGGACGGGCGCCTGTACCGAGGACGCACGGGCATCGCTCGCATGATCCTCGAGTCGGGAGCGCCCGTCGTCCCGGTCATCGTCACGGGGACGGACGAGGCGATGCCGATCGGGTCGAAGTTCCCGAAGATCAAGCGGATCACGGTCGTGTTCGGCGCCCCGCTCGACTTCTCCCGCTACGCGGGACTCGAATCCGACCGATTCGTGCTCCGGTCGATCACCGACGAGATCGTCTACGAGATCCAGCGACTGTCCGGGCAGGAGTACGTCGACATCTACGCCTCGTCGGTGAAGAACCGAGCGGCGTGAGCTCGCGCTAGGCTCGATCCTCGTGTCAGAGGGAATCGCTCCTGTCGTCTCGCCCGATCCCGCCGTGATCGAAGGGCTCGACTACTGGCGCACGCTCCCGATCAAGCAGCAGCCGCAGTGGCCGGACTCCGAACGCGCCGCCGAGGTGAGCGCGACGCTCGCGAAGCTGCCGCCGCTCGTCTTCGCGGGCGAGGTCGACAACCTCCGCGAGCGGCTCGCGCGGGCCGCGGCGGGCGAGGCGTTCGTCCTGCAGGGCGGGGACTGCGCGGAGACCTTCGCGGGTGCGACGGCGGACCAGATCCGGAACCGGGTCAAGACGCTCCTCCAGATGGCGGTCGTCCTCACGTACGCCGCGTCGCGCCCGGTCGTGAAGATGGGGCGGATGGCGGGGCAGTTCGCGAAGCCGCGCTCGAGCGACACCGAGACACGGGGGGACGTCACGCTCCCGGCGTACCGCGGCGACATCGTCAACGGCTACGACTTCACGCCGGAGTCGCGCGAGGCCGATCCGGGCCGCATGCTCGACGCGTACCACACGTCCTCCGCGACGCTCAATCTCATCCGCGCGTTCACGCAGGGCGGGTTCGCGGACCTCCGCGAGGTGCACTCGTGGAACAAGGGCTTCGCCGCGAACCCGATGATGCGGCGGTACGAGCAGATCGCGAACGAGATCGACCGCGCGATCCGCTTCATGGACGCCGCCGGCGCCTATTCGGACGAGCTCAAGCGCGCCGACGTGTGGACGGCGCACGAGGGGCTCCTCATGGACTACGAGCGGCCGATGACGCGCATCGACTCGCGGACCGGCACGCCGTACGACACCTCGGCGCACTTCATCTGGATCGGCGAGCGCACGCGCGATCTCGACGGCGCGCACGTCGACTTCTTCGCGCGCGTCCGCAACCCGATCGGGGTCAAGCTCGGGCCGTCGACGGACGTCGACACGATGCTCCGGCTCATGGACAAGCTCGACCCGGAGCGTGAGCCCGGTCGCCTGACGTTCATCACGCGAATGGGCGCTGGGCGCATTCGCGAGGCGCTCCCGCCGCTGCTCGAGGCGATCAAGCGCGAGGGCTCGACGCCGCTGTGGATCGCCGACCCGATGCACGGGAACGGCCTCACGACGCCTACGGGGTACAAGACGCGGCGCTTCGACGACGTCGTCGACGAGGTCAAGGGGTTCTTCGAGGCGCACCGGGCCGCGGGGACCTACCCGGGCGGCATCCACGTCGAGCTCACCGGCGACGATGTGACGGAGTGCCTCGGCGGCTCGGAGCAGATCGACGAGGCGACGCTCGCGACGCGCTACGAGTCGCTGTGCGACCCGCGCCTCAACCACATGCAGTCGCTCGAGCTCGCATTCCTCGTCGCCGAGGAGCTCGCGGCGATCTGATCGGTCCGCCGAGCGCGGATGGGTCAGTTGTTGCCGCCCCCGCCGCCGGTCATCGCCTCGTAGCCCGTGAAGCGCACGACCGTGCCCTGCTCGTGCATCTCGCCTTGCGCGGGATTCGTCCCCGTCACGGCGAAGCTCTCCCGGAAGGGCGCCGGCAGCTGGACGTCCTCGACGACGAAGCCTGCCGCCTCGATCGTCGCGATCGCGTCGTTGACGCTCATGCCGCGGACGTCGGGGATCGGGAAGAGCTCGGGTCCGAGGGACACGACGAGGTCGACCGCGCCGCCGACGCGCAGCGGCTGCTGGAGCGGGTTGACCGCCATCACGGTATCGACGGGCACGTCCGGGCTGTAGGCCTGGGTCACGGCGTTGACGCTCACGCCCTGCTCCGCGAGGCGAGCCGTCGCGACGTCGACCGTGAGGCGCGTGACGTCGACGAGCGGGCCCTCCGAGACGACGAGCGTCATCGGCGTGCCCTCGAGCGCCTCCGCGACGCCATGGAACGACGCGCCGTCGGCGCCGACGACGTCGAGGACGGTGCCGACCGGAGCGGCGTCGAACTGCCGGATGTTCTCCTCCGCGACGTCGAAGCCCTCGAGGGCTCGCCGCGCGTCCTCCTCCGGCATGCCCCACACCTCGGCCGGGATCGGGAGCGAGCGCGGGCCGAGCGAGACGACGAGCTGGACCGTCTCGCCCCGGAGGACGAGCTCACCGGGGGCGGGATTCGTCGAGACGACGTGGTCGACGGGGATGACGGGGTCGTGCTGCGACTGCACGTCCGGGGCGACGACGAGTCCGAGCTCGGTGAGCTCGGCTCGCGCCTCCTCCTGGGTGAGGCCCGCGAGCGTATCCGGAATGCGCACCTGCGCGCCGGGCCCGACCGAGAACCACCAGCCGGCGCCGGCGGCGAGGAGCGCGGCGAGGATGACGAGGACGATCCACAGCCAGGTGCGCCGCTTGCCGCGGCGTGATCGGATCGCGAGCGCGGCCGTGCGATCGGAGACGTGGGGCGCGGGGCCCGTCGCGGCGCGGCCTCGGGGACCGAGCACGGTCGTCTCGGCCGTCGATACTCGGGCCGCCGCCGGCGTGAAGACCGTCGTCTCGCCCGTGTTCATGCGGCCGCCGAGGCCGGGGAGGACCGTGGTGCGCTGCCCCGTGTCGCTGCCGGTGTCGGGGAGCGCCGTCATGAGCGAGCTGTGCGTCTCGAAGAGGTGGTCGAGGAGCTCGCGCGCGTCCTTCGGCCGGTCCTCCGGCTTCCGCGCGGTCGCCCAGAGGACGAGCTCGTCGAGTTCGGCCGGCACGCGCGGGTTCTTCGCCGACGGCGGCGGCACGCTCTCGTTCGCGTGCTGATACGCGATCTGCACGGGTTGATCGCCCTTGTAGGGCTGCTCGCCCGTGAGCATCTCGTACATCATGATGCCGACGGCGTAGATGTCGCTCCTCGCGTCGGCGACCCCGCGCGTCACGAGCTCGGGGGAGAGGTAGGCGATCGTCCCGAGGAGGGCGGCGCCTGTCGCGGTGTTCGCCGACACGGCGCGGGCGAGCCCGAAGTCGCCGATCTTGATGCGCCCGTCGTCCGCGAGGAGGACGTTCTCCGGCTTGAGGTCGCGGTGCACGATCCCCGCCTTGTGCGCCGCGGCGAGGCCCGAGAGGACCGCCTCCATGACATCGAGCGTCTGCTCGGTCGTGAGGACGCGGTGCTCCTGCAGGAGCTCGCGCAGCGTGATCCCCGGGAGGTACTCCATGACGAGGTACGCCATGTCGCTGTCCTCGCCCTGATCGAAGACGGCGACGACGTTCGGGTGCGCCAGTCGCGCGGCGCTGCGCGCCTCGCGGATGAAGCGCTCGCGGAACGCCGCATCGTCGGCGAGATGGCCATGCATGACCTTGACCGCGACGCGGCGTTCGAGCCGCAGATCGGTCGCCTGATAGACCGTCGCCATGCCGCCCCGGGCGATGCGCGAGCGGATTTGATATCGGCCGTCGAGAAGACGACCGATCATCGGATCGACGGTCGTGTTCTCGCTCACTCCGGCAGTCTATTTGCGAGTATTAACCGAGTTCTGAGAGCCACGCCCACGCGGCCGACTCCCACTTCGCGTACGCCTCGGGGTACGCGGAGATCTGCACCGCCTGGGCGGCGACGGTGAGGGGCATCGACTCCCAGCCGGGGATGTCGAGGAGGCCCGCGGTGTAGCCGGAGCGGCCGAGGTAGAAGCGCGTCGCCGCGGTGTACGGGTCGGTGAGCTCCTCCGGCGCGCCCCACCCCGTGCTCGGCCGCTGCTGGAAGAGGCCGAGCGAATCGCGGTCGCCCCAGTGGAGGTTGCGGAGCGAGGACTCCTGGGCGGCCGTCGCGAGCGCGATGACGATCCCGTAGTCCGGCACGCCGAGGTCCCGGCCCGCCTGGACGATGATCGCCGCATTCGCCCACTGCTCGTCGCTCAAGCCGACGGCGCCCGCGGGGGAGGGCGCGGCCTCCGCGACGGGGGCGGGCGCCTCGAACGGGACGGGCTCGATCGTCGCGGACGGGTCGGGGATCACGATGACCTGGCCGGGGTAGATGATCGAGCTCCAGCCGAGACCGTTGACGCTGAGGAGCACGCCGGGGTCGACGCCGTATCGCTCGGCGATCGCCGCGATCGACTCGCCCGAGGCGACGATGTGTCGCTGCTCCGCCGTGACGACGGGCGGCTCGGGCACGACGGGCTCGATCGCGCCGGCGTGCGTGAGCTTCAGGACCTGTCCGGCGTGGAGCGTCGTGCTCCAGCTCAAGCCGTTGAGGGCGAGGAGCGACGCGGTCGAGAGGCCGTAGCGCTGCGCGATGTCGGCGATCGAGTCGCCCTCGACGACCGTGTACGTCGCGGGCGGGGCGAGCGTGTGGCGCACGGCCGCGGCGGCGGCTGCTGCCGCGGCCTGGGCGGCGCGCTTCGCCTCGAGCCATGCCTCGCGCACGGTCTTGCCGCGTTCGGTGACGGGGGGCTTGGTGCTCGGCGCCTTCGGTCGCGCCTCCGCGGGCTGCGCGACGCCGGTGACGCTCGCGGTGACCGTCATCGTCCCGGCGAGGAAGAGCGGGAGCGCCGGGTTCATGCGTCGGGTCCGGCGCGGCCCCGCACGGAACGGACCCGTCGCGGGCGGCTCGATGAGCCTCGGCCGCAGGCCGAGGAGGGCGTTGCTGGCGTCGAGTGCCCGAACGGGCGGCGCGTACTCCGTCGTCATGATGGCGAAAACGCTGTCATACAGAGAGGGCCATGTCAACGAACGTGGCCCATGTGATTTGAGTTTACACAGCCGTAACATTACGGCGTGGCACGCTGGACGCGTGGCGCTCTCCGAGATCCCGTGGCTCACGCTCCCCGATGTCGCAGAACGATGCGGACTGAAGATCAGCCAGGTGCACCGCCTGCTCGAGGAGCGCGCGCTCCTCGCACGTCGCCTCGACGGCGTCCTGCGCGTCCCCGAGCCCTTCCTCGCAGGCGATGAGCCGCTCCGCGAGCTGCGCGGGACGATCACGCTGCTCCTCGACGACGGCTTCAGCGAGGACGAGGCGATCGACTGGCTGCTCGAGGAGGAGGACAGCCTCGGCACGAGTCCGATCGAGGCGCTTCGCGCGGGGCGCAAGGCGGAGGTGCGTCGCGTCGCGCAGGCGCTCGCGTTCTGACCCTCAGGCCGAGCGGCGGGCGACGGCCTCGGCGAGCGCGAGGAGCTCGCGCTTCGCCGTGGGGCCGATCTCCGCGGCGTCGAGCGCCGCGACGGCCTTGCCGACGTTGTGGTCGATCGCGCGCTCGAGCTGCGCGACGGCGCCGCACTCCCGGATCGTCATGCTGAGCATGCCGACCTGCTCGTCCGTGAGGTCCGGATCCCCGAGGAGCTCGTCGAGGAGCGACCGCGAGGGCCCGGGGAGCGCCGACCGCGCCATCGCGATGAGCACGGTCCGCTTCCCCTCGCGCAGGTCGTCGCCCGCGGGTTTGCCCGTGACGTCCGGGTCGCCGAAGACGCCGAGGATGTCGTCCCGCAGTTGGAATGCGATCCCGAGCGGCAGCCCGTAGCCGCGGAGCGCCGAGATCTGCTCCGCGCTCGCGCCCCCGAGGAGCGCGCCGATGACGAGCGGTGCCTCGACGGAGTACTTCGCCGACTTGTAGACGACGACCCGCTGCGCCCGCATGGCGGCCTCGGCGTCGGGGCGCGCGATCCAGGAGTGCTCCTCGAGGACGTCGAGGTACTGCCCGAGGATCACTTCGGCCCGCATCTTCGCGAATTCCGCCTTCGCGCGATCGCCGTCTGCGCGCGACCGGAGCGCCGAGGCGCCCTCGTCGAAGAGCGCGTCCGCCCACCCGAGGAGGAGGTCGCCGAGGAGGAGCGCCGCCGCCTGGCCGAAGCGCTCGTCGTCTCGCGCCCATCCCTCGGCGCGGTGGAGCGCCGCGAAGCGCTCGTGCGCCGCGGGAGCGCCGCGGCGCGTCGCCGAGCGGTCGATGATGTCGTCGTGCACGAGCGCCGCGGCGTGGAGGAGCTCGAGCGCGGCCGCGACGGCGATGACGGCGTCGCGATCCGCCGTCCTCCCCGTGACCGCCATCGGATCGAGCGGGTCGGGGAGCCCGGCGATCGCCCGCCACCCCCAGTAGCAGAACCTCGCCCGGAACCGCTTCCCGCCCTGGAGGAGGTCCCTGGCCGCCGAGAGCACGGCGTCGAGATCGCGAGCGATGTCGAGCAGCGCGCGTGACTGGCGATCGACGTAGCCGTCGATGGCGGCTTGCACGAGGTCCGTCAGCCGCGAGCTCTCAGCCACTCCTATAGATTAGGCTCAGCGGCGGGACGTATGATCGGCGGAGGCCGACGCCTGACGTGAAAGGTCCCGAAGCCATGGCTCTTTCGGAGCACGAGCAGCGCCTCCTGGAAGAGATGGAGCGCAGTCTCTACCAGAACGACGCGGATTTCGTCGCGCCGGGAAGCGCCAAGGGGCGGCCGAATCTCGCGGCGATCACGATCGGCGTGATCATCGCCCTCGCCGGGCTCGGCCTCGTCATCGCGGGCGTCGGGGCGCAGATCCCGCTCCTCGGCCTCGCGGGCTTCGTCGTCATGATCGCCGGCGTCCTCGTCGCGATGCGCCGAGCCCCGGAGACGGACGGCGGCGACGATTCGCCTCGGTCGCACTCGACGCGCCCGGGACCCGCGAAGCGCCAGTCGTTCATGTCGACGCTCGAGGACCGCTGGGAGCGGCGTCGCGACGGTCGCTGACGCGATGCCGTCGATCGCCTGAGTCGGGGCGATTCTCCTCCACGGTCCTCCACTCCTGAACTCCCCTGAGAAATCAGGGGAGTTTCTGCATTTGGGGCGGAATTCGGCCCTCGCGATGCTCGATAAGTGGAGGGATGTGGAGTAAAGTGGAGGAAACCTTGCTCGAGGCCGGAAGACGTGAGGGGAGGCGTGCATGCTCATCGGCACGTACGCGCCCAAGCTCGACGAGAAGGGGCGCGTGATCCTCCCGGCCAAGTTCCGCGACGCGCTCGCCGGCGGCCTCGTCATCACGCGGGGCCAGGAGCGCTGCCTCTACGTCTTCCCGCAGCGCGAGTTCGAGAGCTACTACGAGCGTCTCCGGCAGGCGCCGATCTCGAACCGCGAGGCGCGCGCGCTCAGCCGCGTCATGCTCTCCGGGGCGAGCGACGAGCGCCCCGACAGCCAGCACCGCATCACGATCCCGCCGATGCTCCGCCAGTACGCGCAGCTCGAGCGGGACCTCACGGTCATCGGCGCCGGCACTCGAGTCGAGATCTGGTCGACGCCCGTGTGGGACGAGTACTACGCCTCCGTCGAGGAGGACTACGTCAACACCGCGGAGGAGGTGATCCCCGGCCTCCTCTAGGCACCCAGGTGCCGACTCCCAGCCGCACGCCCTGGCTCCCTTCCCCTGAGCCAGGTCGAGGCGGATGGGGATCCGCACCGGGGAGCCACCGGCCCCTGGACCCATGGACGACGCCGCGATCCACACGCCCGTCATGCTCGAGCGAACGCTCGAGCTCCTCGCGCCCGCGCTCGAGTCGGACGGCGCCGTCGCACTGGACGCGACGCTCGGCATGGGCGGCCACGCGGTCGCGATGCTCGAGCGGTTCCCGGAGCTGCGCCTCATCGGTATCGATCGCGACACCGAGGCGATCGCGATCGCGACGCGACGGCTCGCCTTCGCCGCCGATCGCGTGACCGTCGTCCACGCGGTGTACGACGAGATCGAGCGGGCCCTGCGGGAGGGCGGCGCGTCGAGCGTCGCCGCGGTCCTCTTCGACCTCGGGGTCTCCTCGCTGCAGCTCGATCGCGCCGAGCGGGGCTTCGCCTACGCGAAGGACGCACCGCTCGACATGCGCATGGACCCGACCGCCGAGCTCACGGCCGCGACGGTCATCGCCGAGTACCCCGAGGGCCGGCTCAGGCGGATCTTCGAGGCGTACGGCGAGGAGAAGCTCGCAGGCCGCTACGCACGTCGGATCGTCGAGGAGCGAGCCAAGGCGCCGATCGAGACCTCGGCGCGACTCGTCGAGATCATCGCCGACGCGACCCCGGCCGCCGCTCGCCGCGCCGGTCACCCCGCGAAGCGGGTCTTCCAGGCACTGCGCATCGAGGTCAACAGCGAGCTCGACGTGCTCGAGGGCGCGATCCCGGCCGCGCTCGACGCGCTGCGGGTCGGCGGCCGGATCGTCGTGCTGGCCTACCAGTCGCTCGAGGACCGCATCGTCAAGCGCGAGCTCGCCGCACGTTCCCGCTCGACGGCGCCGCGCGGTCTCCCGGTCGAGCTCCCCGAGCACCGCCCCGAGTTCCGCCTCCTGACGCGCGGCGCCGAACTCGCCGACGACCACGAGCGGGCCCGCAACCCCCGCTCGATCCCCGTCCGCCTCCGAGCCGCAGAGCGAATGCGCGCCGGCACCCCGAAGGGAGCCGCAGCATGAGCACGAGCAGCGCCGCGCTGCCCATCCATCCCGCACCCGAGCCGCGAGCGCGGCCGCGCCGCCTCGTCGAGGTCGTGCCCGCCTCGAGCGCACGGCGGGCGAGGCCGCGCGTCGTCCACGCGATCGTCGCGGTCCTCGGCCTCATGGCGATCGTGGGCGTCCAGCTTCTCCTCTCGATCGGCATCTCCTCCGGCGCGTACCGCATCGCCGACCTCCAGGCGGAGCAGCGCGCGCTCACGCGCGAGCAGGAGGCGCTCGGCGAGCAGCTCGAGATCCGCAACGCGACGCAGTACCTCGCGAACGCCGCCGCCCACCTCGGGATGGTGCCCGCGCCGACCGCGTTCTTCCTCGACCTCAGCACCGGCGGCGTCGCCACCGCGCCCGGCATGCGCGACTCCGTCGGCTGCGGCGGCGCGTGCAACCTCGTGCCGAACGAGCTCACGACCGGCCTGCCGCTCGTCGACCCGCTCGCCGCGCCGACCGCCGCCGCACCGGGCGAGCAGGCGACCGCGACCGAGACCGCGACCGAGACCGCGACCGATGCGGCAGCCGCCCCGGTCGGGGCGGTCGTGACGCCGAGCGTCCAGGAAGGGCCAGTCGCTTCCGACTCCATCCCCGCCCCGGTGACACACTGACGAGGGAGGTGGGGATGCGCGTTCGCCGTGGCGGCCTTCGGATGGGCTTCGTCGTCATCGTCGTCTTCGCCGTCGTCGTCGCATTCGTCGTGCGGCTCGTCGACATCCAGGTCGTCTCGGCGAGCGCCCTCGCCGAGCAGGCGAAGGAGAAGCGCGCGATCGCGACGACGATCTACGGCACGCGCGGCAACATCGTCGACCGCAACGGCGCGGTCCTCGCCGACAGCGTCGAGCGGTACACGATCACCGTGAGCCCGCGCGTCGCCTTCCGGAACCAGGAGCTGTACGGCCCCGTCCTGCCGTGGCTCGAGCAGATCGCGGGCGTCACCGGCCAGGACCCGAGCGTGCTGCTGACGATCATGGAGGCGGACCGCGACGCCGACTACGCCGTCCTCGCCGAGAACCTCTCCCTCGATCAGCTCCTCGCGATCAACGAACTCGACATTCCGTGGGTGTGGCCCGAGCGCGTCGAGGCCCGCACCTATCCGAACGGCGCGGTCGCCGGGAATCTCATCGGCTTCCTCGGCAAGGACGAGCCGCTCGCGGGGCTCGAGCGCTCGGAGAACGAGTGCCTCGACGGCAAGGACGGCACCGTGACGTTCGAGCGGAGCGTCGACGGCGTGCGGATCCCGAACACCGAGATCGTCGAGGAGCCCGCCGAGGACGGCGGCACGCTCCAGCTCACGATCGACCGCGACCTCCAGTGGTACGTCCAGGAGGCGATCGCCAAGACGGGCCAGCGCCTCGGAGCGACGTGGGCGGCCGCGGTCGTCATCCGGATCTCCGACGGTGCCCTCATGGCGGTCGCGGACTGGCCGACCGTCGACCCGAACGCATTCGAGCAGGCCGACCCCGCGGTCACGGGATCCCGCGCGTTCGCCATCCCGTACGAGCCCGGCTCGATCATGAAGCCCATCAACGCCGCGATCGTCATCGACCAGGGCGCGGCGACGCCGACGACGCCGGTCGATGCGCCGTACATGAAGTCCTTCGGCGACGGCGGGCTCATCACCGACTCGAGCTGGCACGACCCGCACCTCACGCTCACGGGAAGCCTCGTGCACTCCTCGAACGTCGCGACATCGATGTTCGCCGACATGGTGCCGGACGACGTGCGCCGCGAGTACCTGCTCGACTTCGGGTTCAACGACTGGACCGAGGTCGACTTCTTCGGCGAGTCCGCCGGCCTCGTCCACCCGCTCGAGAACTGGGACGCGCGCACGCGGCTCGTCCAGTCCTACGGCCAGGCGATCACGACGACGATCCTGCAGATGGCGAGCGCCTACCAGACGCTCGGGAACAACGGCGTGCGAATGCCGCTCAAGCTCGTCGAGTCGTGCACGATGCCGGACGGCACCGTCATCACGCCCGATCGCGGCGAGCCGCGGCAGGTCGTCTCGGAGTCGAGCGCCGACCAGGTGCTCGCGATGATGGAGATGGTGTACCAGCACAACGGCCTTTGGGACCAGCTCGAGATCCCCGGCTATCGTGTCGGGGTGAAATCGGGAACGGCGGAGGTCGCCGAGAACGGCGTCTACACCCAGAAGGTCGACATCTCCTACGCCGGCGTCGCGCCGATCGACAACCCGCAGTACGCGGTCGTGGTCTCCGCGGGCATCCCGTACGCGCTCCTGTCCGGCGCGATCGCGTCGACATTCCGAGACGTCATGTCCCAGACCCTCACGATGTTCCGAGTCCCCCCGTCGCAGGGCGAAGCCGTCCAGCTGCCGATCACGTGGTGAGCGCCTCGTGATCGAGCTCACCGCCGCCGAGATCGCGCGCGTACTCGCGGGCGACCTCACCGGGGACGGCGCCGTCGTCGCGACCGGCGAGGTGCGCACCGACTCCCGCCTCGTCACCCACGGCGACATCTTCTTCGCCCTCCCGGGCGAGGTGACCGACGGGCACCGGTTCGCGGCCGCCGCCGTCGACGCGGGCGCGGCGCTCGTCGTCGCCGAGCGCCCCGTCGAGGTCGACGCGCCCGTCATCGTCGTCCGAGACGGCGTCCTCGCGCTCTCCGATCTCGCGCGCGAAGTCGTCGCGCGCGTGCGCGCCCTCGGCCGGCTCGAGGTCCTCGCCGTCACCGGCTCGAACGGCAAGACGACGACGAAGAACATGCTCCGGGCGATCCTCTCCGAGCACGGCCCGACGGTCGCGCCCGAGGGCTCGTTCAACAACGAGGTCGGAGCGCCTGTCTCGATGCTGCGCGTCAACGCCGACAGCAGGTACCTCGTCGTCGAGATGGGGGCGGACGCCGTCGGCGACATCGCGAAGCTCGTCTCCGTCGTCATGCCCGACGTCGCGATCGTCACACGCGTCGGCCTCGCGCACGTCGGCAAGTTCGGCGGCATCGAGACGACGGCGCGCGCGAAGGGGGAGCTCGTGCGCGACCTCCCGCCCTCGGCGGTCGCGATCCTCAACCGCGACGACCACCGGGTCGCGGCGATGGCCGCGCAGACGCGCGCGCGCGTCCGATGGTTCGGCCAGTCGGGCCGGCACGACGACTGGGTCGCGGACCGGATCGGGGTCACGATCGAGGGGACGCGCTTCGACCTGCGCCACGGCGACGACCGCCGAGGCGTGCTGCTCCCGATCCTCGGCGAGCACCACGTCATGAACGCGCTCGCCGCGCTCGCCGCCGCCGACGCCGTCGGCATCCCGCTCGAGCGCGCCGTCACGGCCCTCGAGCGCATGCCGGGCGCCGAGCGCTGGCGCATGGAGCTCCTCGACGGGCCCGACGGCGCCGTCATCATCAACGACGCCTACAACGCGAGCCCGGATTCGATGGCGGCCGCGCTGCGAACCCTCGCCGAGGTGGCGCGCGGCGCCGGCCGCCGCTCGATCGCGGTGCTCGGCGAGATGGCCGAGCTCGGCGACCTCGCCGACGAGGAGCACGACCGAATCGGCCGGCAGGTCGTGCGACTCAACATCGAACGACTCGTCGTCGTCGGCCGAGGTGCCCGGCACATCCACCTCGCCGCCGTCCAGGAGGGCTCGTGGGACGGCGAGAGCGTCCTCATCGACGAGATCGACGACGCATACGATGTCGTGCGTGACCTGCTCGAGCCCGGGGACGTCGTCCTCGTGAAGTCGTCGAAGTCCGCGGGACTCCGACACCTCGGCGACCGGCTCGCGGGAGTCGCCGGATGATCGCCCTCCTCATCTCGGCGGGCATCGCGCTCCTCTTCACGCTCCTGTTCACGCCGCTCTTCGCCCGGTTCTTCAGTCGGATCGGCTGGGGGCAGTACATCAACGCGGACGGCCCGCGGACGCACTTCGTCAAGCGCGGCACGCCGACGATGGGCGGCGTCGTCTTCGTCATCGGCGCGCTCGTCGGGTACTTCGTCGGCCATTGGATCGCGGGGGAGCCGGTGACGCTCTCCGGCCTGCTCGTGATCTACCTCATGGTCGGGCTCGCGATCGTCGGCTTCATCGACGACTTCATCAAGACCCACCGGCAGCGCAGCCTCGGCCTCGGACCGTGGCAGAAGATCGTCGGTCAGATCCTCGTCGCGGCGGGCTTCGTCGCGCTCGCGCGCGGCCTGACCGATGCGCGAGGGGAGTCCCCGGCGTCGATGCGCATCTCGGCGCTGCGCGACATCCCGTGGCTCGACCTCGCGGTCTTCGGCGCCGTCGCCGGGCTCATCCTCTTCGGCATCTGGGTGACGTTCATCGTCGTGAGCGCCTCGAACGGCGTCAACCTCACCGACGGCCTCGACGGCCTCGCGGCGGGGGCGTCGATCTTCGCGTTCATCGCCTACATCGTCATCGGCTTCTGGCAGAACAACCAGTGGTGCGACGGGCCGCGCCTCGACGAGGCGGTCCAGGCGGCGTGCTACGAGGTCCATGACCCCCTCGACCTCGCGATCATCGCGGCGGCGATCGCGGGCGCGCTCGTCGGGTTCCTGTGGTGGAACACGAGCCCAGCGAAGATCTTCATGGGCGACACCGGCTCGCTCGGCATCGGCGGCGCCCTCGCCGCCCTCGCGATCCTCAGCCGCACCGAGCTCCTCCTCATCCTCATCGGCGGCCTCTTCGTCATCGAGGTCGGCTCGGTCATCCTGCAGCGGTCGTACTTCAAGCTCTCGAAGGGCAAGCGCATCCTCCGCGCCAGTCCGCTGCACCACCACTTCGAGATGCTCGGCTGGGGCGAGGTCACGGTCGTCGTGCGGTTCTGGATCATCTCGGCGCTCTTCGTCGCGGCGGCCGTCGGCCTCTTCTACCTCGAATGGGCGGTCCGGACGCTGTGACGGGCGCGCGGCACGAGCGGCTCGAGGCCCTCACGAGCTGGCACGCCGACTGGTCGGGGCTCCGGATCCTCGTCCTCGGCCTCGGCACGACGGGCTTCGCGGTCGCCGACACGCTCGCGGAACTCGGCGCCGACGTCCTCGTCGTCGCGGAACGCGCGGACGAGGACCGCCGCGTCATCCTCGACGTCCTCGGCGTCCCGCTCGTGCTGCAGGAGGACGCCGCCCACGTGCCGGAGCGCGTCCGCGCATTCGCGCCCGACCTCGCGATCGTCTCGCCGGGCTACCGTCCCGACCACCCGCTCCTGGCCTGGCTCGAGGCGCAGCGCGTGCCCGTGTGGGGCGACATCGAGCTCGCGTGGCGCGTCCGGGACAAGATCCGGCCGCAGGAATGGGTCCTCGTGACCGGCACGAACGGCAAGACGACGACGACGCGGCTCGTGGCGCATCTCCTGCGCGCCGCGGGGGTGCGCGCCGCCGACGTCGGGAACATCGGGACGCCCGTCCTCGACGCCGTCCGCCACCCCGACGGCTTCGACGCGCTCGTCGTCGAGCTCTCCAGCTACCAGCTGCACTGGATGCCGATCGAGGGACCGGGCGCCGTCCGCCCGCTCGCCTCGGTGTGCCTCAACCTCGCCGACGACCACCTCGACTGGCACGGCTCGCGCGAGGCGTACGCCGCGGACAAGGCACGCGTCTACGCGAACACGCGGGTCGCGTGCGTCTACAACCGGGGCGACCAGGCGACGGTCCGAATGGTCGAGGAGGCGGATGTCGAGGAGGGCTGCCGCGCGATCGGCTTCGACCTCGGTTCGCCCGGGCCGAGCGAGATCGGCATCGTCGACGGCGTCGTCGTCGACCGCGCCTTCCTCGAAGACCGGCACGAGCGCGCCCTCGAGCTCACGACGCTCGCCGAGCTCGCCGCGCACGGCATCGCCTCGCCGCACATGACCGCGAACGTCCTCGCCGCGGCCGCCCTCGCACGTGCCGTGGGCGTCGATCCGGCGACGATCCACGACGCCCTCCCGGCGTTCCGGCTGAGCCCGCACCGCACCGAGATCGTCGCGCGCTCGGGCGACGTGACGTGGATCGACGACTCGAAGGCGACGAACCCGCACGCCGCGTCGGCGGCGCTCGCCGCGCATTCGTCGGTCGTGTGGATCCTCGGCGGGCTCCTCAAGGGCGTCGATCTCGCCCCGCTCGTCGCCGCCCACGCGCCACGGCTCCGCGCGGCGATCGTCATCGGCGTCGAGCGCGGTCCCGTGCTCGACGCCCTCGCGCGACACGCGCCCGGGGTCGTCGTCCTCGAGGTGACCGCGGGAGAGGATGACGAGGTGATGCCGGAGGCCGTGCGGCTGGCCGCCGGAGTCGCCCGTCCGGGCGACACCGTGCTCCTGTCGCCGGCGGCGGCGTCGATGGACCAGTTCGCCGACTACGCGGACCGGGGCCGGCGGTTCGCCGACGCGGTTCGCACGCATCTGGGAGGTGCTCGGGATGACGACGCTCCGCCCGCCCTCCCGCGCGACGCCGGCGACGACCCGGCCTGAGCGCCGCGGCTTCGCGGCGATCGTGCCGATCGCCCGGATCTTCTCGCCCGAGCATCGCGACGCGCTCCTGCTCGTCGGCACGACCGTCTTCCTCGTCGGGTTCGGCCTCGTCATGGTCCTCTCGGCCTCGTCGGTCGAGGAGGCCGCGGCGGGCGACCCGTTCAACCGCGTCACCCGGCAGGCGATCTTCGCGGGCATCGCGATCCCGCTCATGCTCATCGCGGGCCGGATGCCGATCTTCTTCTGGAAGAAGTGGGCGCCGCGCGTCCTCGTCGTCGGCGCGGTCCTCCAGCTCCTCGTCTTCGTCCCCGGCCTGAGTTACGAGACGGGCGGCAACCGCAACTGGCTCATCATCGGCGACTTCACGATGCAGCCCTCCGAGTTCGTCAAGCTCGCGCTCGTCCTGTGGATCGGCCTTGTCCTCGGGCGGCGCCAGGACGAGCTCGGCGACTGGCGCCGCATCCTCCTGCCCGTCGGCCCGATCGCCGGCGGCGCGATCGTCCTCGTCCTGCTCGGCCGCGACCTCGGGACGGCGGCCGTCATGCTCCTCATCGTCTTCGGCTGCGCCTACGTGGCCGGGGCGCGGCTCGCGCACCTCGCGGTCGCGTTCGTCGTCGTGGCGATCGGCGCCGTCGTCGTCGCGTTCACGAGCGAGTCGCGCGTCGGGCGCATCACCGCATGGATGAACGGCTGCGGACCGGAAGACTACGCGAGCTACTGCTGGCAGCCGATGCACGGCCTGTGGGCGCTCGCCTCGGGCGGCGTCCTCGGCGTCGGTCTCGGCAACTCGAAGGCGAAGTGGAGCTGGCTCCCGGAGGCCGACAGCGACTACATCTTCGCGATCATCGGGGAGGAGCTCGGGCTCGTCGGCGCGATCGTCGTCCTCGCGCTCTTCACGATCCTCGCGATCGCGCTCGTCCGGATCCTGCGTCGAGCCGAGGACCCGTTCGCGCGCATCGTGACGGGCGGCGTCCTCGTGTGGATCATCGGCCAGGCGTTCGTCAACATCGCGGTCGTCCTCGGCCTCCTGCCGGTCCTCGGCGTCCCGCTTCCGCTCATCTCCTCCGGAGGCTCGTCGCTCATCGCCGTCCTCGTCGCGATCGGCGTCGTCCTGTCGTTCACGCGCGCCCAGTCGGGTCAGGGGGCGCGATGACGGTCTACCTCCTCGCGGGCGGCGGCACGGCGGGCCACGTCAACCCGCTCCTCGCGATCGCCGATCGCCTTCGCGAGCGCGACGCGGACGACGAGGTCCTCGTGCTCGGGACGTCGGTCGGGCTCGAGGCGAGGCTCGTCCCCGATCGCGGGTACGAGCTCCTGACGATCCCGCGGCTCCCGCTGCCTCGCCGCCCCTCGCGAGATGCGATCGCGTTCCCGATGCGATTCCGCCGCGCCGTCCGCCAGGTGGAGGGCTACATCCGCGACCGAGGCGTCGACGTCGTCGTCGGCGTCGGGGGCTACGCCTCGGCGCCCGCCTACGTCGCGGCGCATCGCCAGCGCGTCCCGATCGCGGTGCACGAGGCGAACGCGCGCCCCGGCTACGCGAACCGACTCGGCGCTCGCTACACGACGCACGTCGGCGTCGCCTTCCAGGGGACCCCGCTCAAGCACGCGCAGTGGGTCGGCATGCCGCTGCGGCCCGAGATCGAACGACTCGATCGGGCGACCGCGCGACCCCTCGCGATCGAGGTCTTCCGTCTCGACGAATCCCGGCCGACGCTGCTCGTCACGGGCGGCTCGTCGGGCGCCCAGCGCATCAACGAGACGCTCGCGGCATCGATCGAGGAGGTCGTCTCGACCGGTTGGCAGGTGCTGCACATCACGGGCGCGCTGCGCGGCGAGGTCGTCGACCCCGGCATCCCCGGCTACCGGCCCTTCAAGTACATCGATCGCATGGACCTCGCGCTCGCCGCCGCCGATCTCGCGGTCACGCGGGCCGGCACCTCGACGGTCGCCGAGGTCACGGCGCTCGGGATCCCCGCGGTGTTCGTCCCGTACCCGGTCGGCAACGGGGAACAGCGGCTCAACGCGCTCGAAGCCGTCCGCGCCGGCGGCGCCGTCCTCGTCGAGGACGCCGCGTTCACGCCCGAGTGGATCTCCCGCGAGCTCGTGCCGCTCCTCGCCGACCGGTCGAGCATCCGGGCGATGGCGGAGCGCATCGCGACGGTCGGCGTCATCGACGGGACCGACCGCATGGTGGCGCTCATCGATGCCGCGACGGGGCGGAAGTAGCATGTCGCGGTGATCAAGCCCGACCTCTCGACGCCACTGCCCGAGACGCTCGGCTCGATCCACTTCGTCGGCATCGGCGGATCGGGGATGAGCGCGCTCGCGCGACTCTTCCTCGAGGCCGGGCACCGCGTGACGGGGTCCGACCGGTCCGAGAACGCGGCGATCGGCTCGCTCCGCGACGCGGGAGCGACCATATCGATCGGCCACGACGCCGCGCACCTGGGCGATGCGGAAGCCCTCGTGTACACGAGCGCGCTGTGGCCGGACAACCCCGAGTACCTCGCGGCGATCGAGCGCGGGATCCCCGTCCTCCACCGATCGCAAGCGCTCGCGTTCCTCGTCCGCGGATCGCGCCTCGTCGCCGTCGCGGGCGCGCACGGCAAGACGACGACGACGGGCATGATCGTCACGGCGCTCCGCGCCGTGGGGCGGGAGCCGAGCTTCGTCAACGGCGGCGTCATCCAGTCGCTCGGGCGCTCGTCGGGGTTCGGGGATCCGCGGCTGTGGATCATCGAGGCCGACGAGTCCGACGGGAGCTTCCTCCTCTACGACCCCGCCGTCGCCGTCGTCACGAACGTCGACGCCGACCACCTCGACCACTACGGGACGCGCGAGGCCTTCGACGAGGCCTTCGTGCGCTTCGTCGAGGGCGCGAGCGAGCGGGTCATCGTGAGCGCCGACGACCCAGGGGCGCGCCGGGTCGAGGAGCTCGCGCGACACAGCGGACGCTCGCTCCGCTTTGGCGAGCGCGAGCCGTCGGCGGACATCCGGATCGTCGACGTCGACGAGGCGGACGGGCGGGTCGCGTTCACGATCCGATTCGAGCACGTCGCGCACCGCGTCGCGCTCCGCGTTCCCGGTCGGCACAACGCGCTCAACGCCGCGGCCGCGTTCGGCGCGCTCGTCGCGCTCGGTCTCGAGCCGGGCGACGCCGCTCGCGGACTCGAGGCGTTCGAGGGGACGGAACGGCGGTTCGAATTCCATGCCGAGATCGCCGGGGTGCGCGTCTACGACGACTACGCGCACCACCCGACGGAGGTCGAGGCGGCGCTCGCGCAAGCGCGCTCCGTCGTGGGCGACGGCGGCCGGGTCATCGCCGTCCACCAGCCGCACCTGTACTCGAGAACGCGCCTCATGGCGGACCGCTTCGCGCGCGTGTACGAGCAGCTCGCCGACCATACGGTCGTCCTCGATGTCTTCGGTGCTCGCGAGGACCCGGAGCCCGGGGTGAGCGGCGCGCTCGTCGCGAACGCCTTCACGGACCCGTCCCGGGTCGACTTCATTCCCGACTGGGACGAGGCCGCCCGCCGCGTCGCGCGCATCGCACGACCGGGCGACCTCGTCATGACGCTCAGTTGCGGCGACGTGTACCGGATCATCCCGCAGCTCGTCGAGGCGATCGGCTCGAACGGGGACCATGAAGCGTCCTGAGGGCTTCGATCGCGACCGCGAGGAGCCCGCTAAGCCGGCGCCCCCGGACCGATCGAGGAAGCCCGTCGTCGCCGAGCGTCGCGAGTCCCGCGCCTCGGCGCGGTCGCAGCCGACGCCCGGGCGAGCGAAGCGGGGCGAACCGCGAGCCGCGACGGGGAAGCCGCCCGCCGCCGAACGACCGGGTCGAGACAAGGCCCGCCCGACGCGACCGCGGCGGGCTCGAGTCGCGCGCGACGACGCGGCCGCGGAGGCCCGGAAGGCGGCGGCCGAGGCGAAGCGGGAAGCGCGTCGCGCGGCGGCCGAACGCCGCCGCTACGAGCGGGCCGAGGTCAGGCGGTTCACGCGGCGGCAGCGGAATCGGCGGATCACGCTCGCGGTCATCGGCGGTCTCGTCGCGACGATGATCGGCCTCGTCGCCGTCGCCGTCTACTCGCCGCTCCTCGCGCTCCGAGAGATCACGATCGACGGCACGTCGCGCGTCGACGCGGAGGCGGTGCGCGAGCGGCTCGACGAGCAGCTCGGCACGCCGCTCGCGCTCGTCGACTACGGCCGCATCGACGCCGCCCTCCGGGAGTTCCCGGTCATCCGCAGCTATCGCACCGAGACGATCCCGCCGGGCACGATCCGCGTGCACATCGTCGAGCGGCAGCCGATCGTGTCGGTGGAGAAGCCGACGGGCGGCTACCTCTTCGTCGACGCGGCGGGCGTCGCCGTCGAGGAGTCCGCGCAGCGCCTCCCGGGCGTGCCCCTCGTGACCGAGAGCAGCACGGCGATCCCGAACCCCGCGTTCGACGCCGCGGTCGAGGTGCTGCTCGCGATGCCCGCGGACCTCCGGCAGACGGTCGACACGGTCGCGGCGCGCTCGCGCGACGACGTGACGCTCACGCTCACGGGCGCGCCCCAGACGGTCGAGTGGGGGAGCGCGGACGACTCCGTGCGGAAGGCCGAGCTCCTCGCGGTCCTCCGCGCGATCCACGGCTCGAACCCGGGCACGTTCGACGTCTCGGCGACGAGCAACGGGATCTTCCGGCCGGCATAGCGCGACACGCTGACGACCATGTGCCGCTGCGGACGGGCGCCGCTTACAGTCGAAGCCAGGAATTCTCTACCGGGTTGAACTTTACACCTCTAGTTGAGGTTGAAGCTTTCTCAGCCGCGGTCGAACGACGGAGGCCGGACGTGAGTGCGAACCAGAACTACCTCGCGATGATCAAGGTGGTGGGCATCGGCGGTGGCGGCGTCAACGCCGTCAACCGCATGATCGAGCTCGGCCTCAACGGGGTCGAGTTCATCGCGATCAACACCGACGCCCAAGCGCTGCTCCTGAGCGACGCCGACGTCAAGCTCGACGTCGGTCGCGAGCTCACCCGCGGCCTCGGCGCCGGCGCCGACCCCGAGGTCGGGCGGCGAGCCGCGGAGGACCACGCCGAGGAGATCGAAGAGGCGCTCAAGGGCGCCGACATGGTCTTCGTCACCGCGGGCGAGGGCGGCGGGACCGGCACGGGCGGCGCCCCCGTCGTCGCACGGATCGCGAAGTCCATCGGCGCGCTCACGATCGGCGTGGTCACGAAGCCCTTCAGCTTCGAGGGCAAGCGCCGCCAGCAGCAGGCCGAGCTCGGCGTCGAGCGCCTCAAGGACGAGGTCGACACGCTCATCGTCGTCCCGAACGACCGGCTCCTCGAGATCAGCGACCGCGGCATCAGCATGCTCGAGGCCTTCGCGACCGCCGACCAGGTCCTCCTCGCGGGCGTCCAGGGCATCACCGACCTCATCACGACGCCCGGTCTCATCAACCTCGACTTCGCCGACGTCAAGTCGGTCATGTCCGGCGCGGGCTCGGCGCTCATGGGCATCGGCTCGGCGCGCGGCGCCGACCGGGCGATCAAGGCGGCCGAGATCGCCGTCTCCTCGCCGCTCCTCGAAGCCTCCATCGAGGGCGCCCACGGTGTCCTGCTCTCGATCCAGGGCGGCTCGAACCTCGGCATCTTCGAGATCAACGACGCTGCGAAGCTCGTCCAGGAGGCCGTCCACCCGGAGGCGAACATCATCTTCGGCGCGGTCATCGACGACACGCTCGGCGACGAGGTGCGCGTGACGGTCATCGCGGCGGGCTTCGATGGCGGCGAGCCGACACGCGCCTTCGCCCCCGAGGCGCGCCGGTCGAGCGCCGCCCCCGCGGTCTCCGCCGTGCCGACCGCGGCCGTCATCGCGAACGCGGCGCAGGACGAGGCTCCCGCCGCCGGGAGCGCGAGCGCCGCGAAGAGCGCCGGCGAGCAGTCCCCGATCGTGTCGAGCCAGAGCGACGTCGAGGATGCCAAGCCGAGCCTCGTGCCCTCGTCGTCGATCGACGACGGCTTCGAGGACGGCGGCGAGCTCGACATTCCGGAGTTCCTCCGATAGCGGTGGCGCATTCGGAGGTCGCGGAGCGCTACCGCGACGTCATGGACCGGGTCGACCGCGCGGCTCGCGCCGCCGGTCGCGACCCCGCCGCGCTCGTGACGATCGTCGTGACGAAGTTCCACCCCGCCGAGCTGGTTCGCGAGCTCGCCGACCTCGGACACCGCGATTTCGGCGAGTCGAGGCACCAGGAGGCGCGACGCAAGGCCGCCGACCTGGACGGCCTCGGCCTCGCCTGGCACTTCATCGGGCAGCTGCAGTCGAACAAGGCGCGAGCGGTCAGGGAGTACGCGAGCTCGATCCACTCCCTCGACCGCGACTCGCTCCTCACGGCGCTCGCGACCGACGGCGATCCGATCGACGTCTTCATCGAGGTCAACCTCACCGATGACCCCGGCCGGGGCGGCGTCGCGCCCGAATCGCTCGCCGCGTTCGCGGATCGCGTGCTCGCGACACCCGGCGTCCGGCTCCGCGGCCTCATGGCGGTCGCCGGGCTCGGGCGGAGCGCCCGCAGCGAGTTCGCGCGCGTCCGCGAGCTGCGCGACCGAGTCGTCCTTCCCCGCGCGCCAGACGCGACAGCGCTCTCGATGGGCATGTCCGGCGACTTCGAGGACGCGATCCTCGAAGGCGCGACACACCTCAGGATCGGCACGGCAATCACGGGAAACCGGCCCGATCGCGCTTAATGTCGATCTCGACCGAATCCAACGGGAGGTATCGCCATGGGCAACCCGATCCGCAACGCGATGGTCTTCCTCGGCCTTGCCGACGAGGACTACGACGAGCCGCAGCCCGAGCAGCAGCACCAGCAGCAGCGCGCTCAGCCGGCGCCGGCTCCCGTCGCGCCCGTCCCGGCGCCCCGCGGGGGAGCGGTCACCCCGATCCGCCGCGCCCAGGCCGTCAAGCAGGTCGGAGCTGAGATGAACGAGATCCTGACGGTCCACCCGCGCGCGTTCAAGGACGTCCGCGTCGTCGCGGAGCACTTCCGCGAGGGCGTGCCCGTCATCATCAACATCTCGCAGATGACGGAGGCCGAGGCCCGCCGACTCATCGACTTCGCTTGCGGCCTCGCGGAGGCCCTCTACGGGAAGATGGAGCGCGTCACCGGCAAGGTCTTCCTGCTGTCGCCGGCGCACGTCGCCGTGAGCGGGGATCGCGCCGACACCTCCGACGACCTCGAGGCGTCGTTCTTCGCGCAGGCCTGACGCGCATTCGCGTCCGGTTAGTCTGAGAGCGTGGCCGTCCTCCGCATCGCGCTGATCGCCGTCCACGCGCTGCTCGTCGTGTACTTCATCGCGATGTGGGTGCGCTTCGTGCTCGATCTCGTGCAGATGCTCTCCCGGGAATGGCGCCCCCGCGGCGCCGCGCTCGTCGCCGCCGAGATCGTCTACACCGTGACGGATCCGCCGATCCGGTTCATCCGACGGTTCATCCCGCCGTTGCGCGTCGGTCCCGTCGCGCTCGACTTCGCCTGGACGATCGTCATGCTCGCCGTCCTCATCCTCATGACGATCGTGAGCGGGCTCGCGGCGACGCTCTGAGGTCGGGCTCTCCGCTACAGTGGGGACACCTGTCCGCGGCAGCGGCGTGTCTAAGATGGCTCTGCGTGACTAACCGTCATGTAGAGGTCGAACGAAAGCTCAGGTGACGCGATGGCCTTGACGCCAGACGAGGTGGTCAACAAGCAGTTCCAGGTCACGAAGTTCCGTGAGGGCTACGACCAGGACGAGGTCGACGACTTCCTCGACGAGATCGTCGTCGAGCTCCGTCGGCTCGCGCAGGAGAACGACGAGCTGAAGAACCAGCTCGCCTCGGCGCAAGCCGGCGAGTCCGGCGCCTCCGCGACCGACCCCCAGGTGCTCGCGGAGAACGAATCGCTCAAGGGCCAGCTCGCGAACGCGCAGGCGCAGATCGCCCAGCTGCAGTCCTCGCTCTCCGAGGCGCAGGCCGCGGCGCAGAGCGGCGCGCAGCAGACGTCGACGGGCTCGCTCGCGCTCGACGGCATGAACTCGGCGGAATACCTCCAGCTCGCCCGCCGCGTCCACGAGGAGCACGTCCGCGAGGGCGTCGCGAAGCGCGACGCGCTCATCGCGGAAGGCGAGTCGACGGCCGCCACGCTGGTCTCCGATGCCCAGGAGCAGGCGAATTCGCTCGTCTCCGAGGCGCAGAGCCGTGCGGACTCGCTCGTGAGCGAGGCGCAGGCGAAGGCCGACTCGCTCGTGTCCGAGGCGCAGGCGACGCGCGACGCGCAGCTCGCCTCGCTCCAGACCGAGGTCTCCGAGCTCGAGTCGACGCGCTCGACGCTCCAGCGCAGCGTCGACGAGCTGCAGGAGTTCGAGCGCAATTACCGCGCATCGCTCCGCTCGTACCTCGAGGGTCAGCTCAACGAGCTCGAGCACACGGGCGTCGAGCCGGCTCGCCCCTCGACGCCGACGTCGTTCGCGACGCCGGAGGACGGCGCCGGCGGTGCCGCCGCGGGCGGCGCGATCGCGGGCGGCTCGATGGGCGCGGTCGACTTCGACGCGCAGCTCGACACGGGCTCCGCCCCGTCCTCGGTCGTCGACGCGGGTTCGAGCGCCGATGGCGAGACCAGCGCCTCGACCGGGTTCGACGCCGGTCCGATCGACGCCCCGAGCGGACCTGAGGACTCGATCGGCGGCGATGGTCCGAGCGCGACCTACGACATCCCCGAGGTCGGGCTCGAGTCGGCCCCCGCCTTCCCGGCATTCGGCGACCCCGCTCCCTCCGTGTCGAGCTTCGACTCGCCCGGCTTCGCGTCGCCCTTCGGCTCGGATGAGCCGTCTGCGCCGCCGCAGCCGCCCTACCCCGGTCTTGGCGGACACTGAGCTCGAGTCGACCCCGGACCGCCGCGCGAGCGGCGTCAGGGTCGGCGCGATCCTGCTCGTCCTCGCGCTCGCCGCACTCGTCTGGGCCGTCGACCAGGGCGCCAAGGCCCTCGTGATCGAGCACCTCGATCCGGGCGTAGCGACCCCGATCATCGGGCAGCTCCTCCAGTTCACGTTCGTCAGGAACCCGGGCGCCGCGTTCTCCATGGGCGGGGGCATGACGTGGATCTTCGCGATCCTCGCCGCCGCCGTCGCGGTGTTCATCGTCGTCTTCGCGCGCCGGATCCGGTCGCTCGCGTGGGCGACGGTCTTCGGCCTGCTCCTCGGCGGCACGATCGGCAACCTCACCGACCGGCTCTTCCGGGAGCCGGGCTTCGCGCAAGGGCACGTCATCGACTTCATCCAGATCTGGGGATTCCCGGCGATCTTCAACATCGCCGACGTGGCGATCACGGCGAGCATGGTCGTCTTCGTCCTGCTCACCCTCATCGGCGTCGGCCTCGACGGGGCCAGGCGTGGCGCGTCGTAGCCTGCCCGTCCCCGACGGCCTCGACGGGCAGCGCGCGGACGCCGCCCTCGCGAAGCTCCTCGGCTTCTCGAGGACGTTCGCCGCCGAGGTCCTCGAGGCGGGCGGAGCGAGGCAGGACGGCGTCGCGCTCGGCAAGTCCGATCGCGTGCGCGGCGGTGCGTGGCTCGAGGTCGAGTGGGAGGAGCGGACCGGCCCGGTCGTCGTCCCGGAGATCGTCGCGGGCCTCTCGATCGTGTACGAGGACGAGGACATCGTCGTCGTCGACAAACCGCCGGGCGTCGCCGCGCACCCCTCGCTCGGCTGGGAGGGCCCGACCGTCGTCGGCGCGATCGCCGGCCTCGGGCGACGGATCTCGACCTCGGGATCCGAGGAGCGCCAGGGAGTCGTGCACCGCCTCGACGCCGGCACGAGCGGGCTCATGGTCGTCGCCTCGAGCGAGCGCGCCTACTCCGAGCTCAAGCGGCAGTTCCACGACCGCGAGGTCGAGAAG
>Ga0182743_1000626_pt1 | contig 41477 bp, 41 predicted proteins | sample eDN3rd30CKraftOP_FD_128522 | JGI IMG/M metagenome (GOLD analysis project Ga0182743, IMG submission 128522) | Enriched Organic Plus compost microbial communities from Emeryville, California, USA - eDNA 3rd pass 30_C Kraft OP (version 2) (version 2) ... | reverse complement strand
CGATCCCAAGCAGCTCTCGCTGCTCGCCGAAGCCGGCTGAGAGCCCCTCCCCGCCGCCAGATCCGACGACGAGGCACGATGTCCGACACTTCCTCCCAGCGCATCGCGCTCGTGACCGGCGCCTCGCGCGGCATCGGCGCGGAAATCGCCGTCAAGCTCGCGGCCAGCGGCGCGCATGTCGTGGCCGTGGCGCGCACGGTCGGTGGCCTGGAAGAGCTTGACGACCGCATCCGCGAGCTTGGCGGCTCGGCCACCCTCGTTCCCCTCGATCTGCAGGACTACGAGGCCATCGACCGCCTCGGCGCGGCGCTCTACGAGCGCTATGGCCGGCTCGACGTGCTGGTCGGCAATGCCGGCGTGCTCGGCCCGCTGGCGCCGCTCGGCCATGTCGATCCCAAGCAGTGGGACAATGTCATGGCGGTCAACGTCACCGCCAACTGGCGGCTGATCCGTTCGATGGACCCGCTGCTGCGCCGCTCCCCGGCCGGGCGCGCGGTGTTCCTGTCCTCGGGCGCGGCAGCCAAGGCCCCGGCCTATTGGGGCCCCTATTCCGTCTCCAAGGGCGCGCTGGAAGTGCTGGTGCGGACCTATGCGGAAGAGACGCGCACCAACACCAATGTGCGCGCCAACCTTGTCAATCCGGGCGCCACGCGCACGCGCATGCGCAAGCAGGCCATGCCAGGCGAAGACCCCGAGACGCTGCCCACGGCCGAGACCGTGGCCGAAGCCGTGCTGCCGCTGTGCATGCCCGATTTCGACGAGACCGGCCTCCTGCTCGACGTCCGCCACGGCGAACTGCGGCAGTTCCGGGCGCCCGCCTGACCCTCACTCCGGATCGAACGGGTTCTTCGGCTCGCGGAAGGTGAGACGGATCGGAGTGCCCGGCAGGTCGAAGGTCTCGCGCAGGCCATTGGCGAGATAGCGCACATAGCTCTCGGGCAGCGCGCTGGTGCGCGTGCCGAACACCACGAAATGCGGCGGCCGGGCCTTGTCCTGGGTAACGTAGCGCAGCTTCACCCGCGAGCCGCGCACGGCCGGCGGCGGATGGTTTTCCAGGACACCTTCCAGCCAGCGGTTGAGGCGCGCGGTCGGCACGCGCTTGTTCCAGACACCGTGCGCCTTGATCACCGCATCCATCAGGCGGCCCACGCCCTCGCCCGTCTCGGCGGAGAGCGCCACCACCGGCACGCCGCGCACCTGGGGCAGCAGCCGCTCGGCGGCCTCGCGCTGCTCTTTCAGCACGTCCTTGCGGTCGTCGATCAGGTCCCACTTGTTCAGCGCCAGCACCAGCGCCCGGCCCTCGCGGGCAATCAGGTCGGCGATGTGCAGGTCCTGTTTCTCGAATGGAATGGTGACGTCGAGCAGCAGCACCACCACCTCGGCGAAGCGGATGGCGCGCAGCGCGTCGGCCACGGCCAGCTTTTCCAGCTTGTCCTGCACGCGCGCCTTGCGCCGCATGCCGGCGGTGTCGACCAGGCGGATGCGGCGGCCCTTCCATTCCCAGTCCACGCTGATGGAATCGCGCGTGATGCCTGCTTCCGGGCCGGTCAGCATGCGGTCCTCGCCGATCAGGCGGTTGACCAGGGTGGATTTGCCCGCGTTCGGGCGGCCGACAATGGCGATCTGCAGCGGGCGTTCGGCGTCCTCCGCCTCGAATTCCTGCTCGGCCTCGACAAGGCCGCTCTGCTCGACCGCCTCCACCAGCGCGGTGAAGAGGTCGGCCATGCCCTCGCCATGCTCAGCCGACAGCGCCACGGGGTCGCCGAGGCCCAGGCTGTAGGCGTCATAGGCGCCGGCCAGCCCCTCGCGGCCTTCGCTCTTGTTGGCGGCCAGCACCACCGGCTTGCCGGAGCGGCGCACCAGATCGCCGAAATAGCGGTCCTCGGGCGTCATGCCGACGCGGGCATCCACCACGAAGAGAACCGCGTCGGCCTCCTCGATGGCGGCTTCCGTCTGGCCCCGCATGCGCGAGGAGAGCGTGCCTTGGGCGGCGTCCTCAAGGCCGGCGGTGTCCACCGCCAGGAACTCGAAATCGCCCAGCCGCGCTACGCCCTCGCGTCGGTCGCGGGTCACGCCGGGGCGGTCGTCGACCAGCGCCAGGCGCTTGCCGACGAGGCGGTTGAACAGGGTGGACTTGCCCACATTGGGCCGCCCGACAATGGCGATGATCGGCAGCATGGCGCCTTAACTCAGGGCCGGCCGCGCCGGCGCGATCTTACTCAGCCGTGGCGGGCTGCGGCTCGGCACGGATGGTCGCGTCCATGGAGTCGGACTGCGGCGGCGGCAGGCGGCGCGGACCCGAGCGCGGATCGCCCGGCGGGAAGACGGGATGGCGCTCGCCCTCGAGATGGACGTCCTTCTCGGAGAACGGATTGAAGCTGTCCAGGCTGGAGCAGCCGGCGAGCAGCAGTCCGGCAGCGGCGACAAACGCAAGACGGCGAAGCGTGAGAGCCATTGCGGCGTTTCCTCAAGGAGCGGGTTTGGCGGGTTCGGCAGGCGTCTCGGCCGGGCTTGCCGCCGGCGCTGCCTGGGTAGTCTTGGCCGGAGCGACGCCGGCCGCAAGGTCCAGCAGCATCTGGGCGCGGGTGCGGACATCGGCCTGGACGCCGGCCTCGCCAACAAGCTCGCTGGCCCAGCGCTGGGTTTCGTCGACATTGCCGGCCTTCCAGGCCGCCAGCGCCATCAGCTCGCGCGCCGAATTGCGCCAGACACTGCCCGATTTCGCCAGCGGCTCCATGCGCGTGGAAACATCTTCCGGCGTGCCGGTGTCGAGCACCAGCATGGCGGCGCGCAGCTTGGCCAGGTCACGCAAAGCGGGATCGAGCGTGCCATCGGCCGCCAGCGCGTCGAAGGCCTGCACGGCCTTGGCCTTGTCGACAGTCGATTCCTCGGACGCCGCGCGGAAGCGGGCGAGCGTGGCATAGCCGGCGGAGGCGGAACCCGCGATGTCGGCAAAGGCCTTCTGCGCCTCGGCGTTCTTGCCTTCCTCGCTGGCAAGCCTCAGCGCCGACTCGAACCGCACCCCGTATTCGGACGCCTTCTGGATCGAGCGCCATTCGTAGAAGCGCCAGCCGGCGACGCCGACGACGATGAGAATCGCAGCGAGGATGACCAGCGGGCCGAAGCGCTGCCAGAACTTGGCAAGCCTTTCGCGCTGCAGCTCGTCGTCGATTTCGCTGAAAATATCGGCCATGCCGTTCCGTTCCGGCTTCGTTTGAATGTGCCCGGAGGGGCGGCGCGCACCATAGTGGGCGCGCGCGCCAAGAGCAACGCGTGGAAGAGGCGCGGCGCGCCCTTGTTTTACTCGGCAGCCTTCCGCATGGCGTAGACATAGTCCGCCGAGGGGAAGCTGCGCTCGCGCACCTCGTCCGCATAGGCCTCGATGGCGCCGCGGATATGCGTGCGCAGATCGCCGTACTTCTTGACGAATTTCGGCACGCGCTCGTTCAGACCCAGCATGTCCTCCATGACGAGGATCTGCCCGTCGCAGGCCGCCGAGGCGCCGATGCCGATGGTCGGCGCGTCCACCAGTTCGGTGATGCGCGCCGCAAGCGGCTCGGCCACGCCCTCGACCACGATGGAGAAGGCGCCCGCCTCGGAGACGGCACGGGCATCCGCCTCGATGGCCGCCCATTCCTTCTCCTCGCGGCCCTGCGCGCGGAAGCCGCCGAGCGTCAGGACGGACTGAGGGGTGAGGCCGATATGGCCCATCACCGGCACACCGCGCTCGGTGAGGAAGCGCACGGTCTCGGCCATGCGCACGCCGCCCTCCAGCTTCACCGCGCCGGCGCCGGTTTCCTTGAGCATGCGAGCACAGGAATCGAAGGCCACGGCCGGGCTCGCCTCATAACTGCCGAAGGGCATGTCGACCGTGATCAGCGCGCGCTGCGAGCCGCGCACCACCGCCTTGGTCTGCAGGATCATCATCTCCATAGTCACGGGAATGGTGCTCTCCATGCCGTGCATGACCATGCCGAGCGAGTCGCCCACCAGCAGGATCTCGACGAGATCGTCGGCAAGAGCGGCCGTATGGGCGTGGTAGGCGGTCAGCGAGACGATGGGCTCCTTGCCCTTGCGGGCGCGGATCTCGGGCGCCGTAATGCGCCGCTGCTGAGCTTGTATCGACATGACCGACCTCCACATCTGCGCTGCCGCAAAGGCGGCGCCACTCTTCGCCCAAGCGAAGAAACATGCTTCCGCGCCGTTCGCAATCCCCGGTCCTTGGCTGTGAAACAGACCGGGACGGAAATCCCGCCTCCGGTTGCCGGGCGACCACCGGACCGCTACACTTTGCAGGCATTCATATAGTCTGTGCCGCGGGATTTTGCCCGCCCTCAAGGTTTGCTGGTGGATACTCTTTCGCCGTCCCCCGAGACGGTCCCGACATTTCGGAACGGCGGACGGCACGCGGGTGGCGCGGAGCGCCGCACAGACAGCACCAGCCGGGCTGCCGCCGCGCAGCTCTACGCAGCGCTCGATCTCGGCACCAACAATTGCCGCCTGCTCATTGCCCGCCCGCGCTGGGAAGGCTTCCGCGTGGTCGATGCCTTTTCGCGCATCGTGCGGCTCGGAGAAGGGCTGAGCGCCACCGGGCGGCTATCGGAAAGCGCCATCAGCCGCTCGGTCGAGGCGCTGAAGATCTGCCGCGACAAGATCCTCGCCCGGGGCGTCAGCCGCGCCCGCCTCATCGCCACCGAGGCCTGCCGCACCGCCATCAACGGTGAGGAATTCCGCGCCCGCGTCCGCGAGGAAGCCGGGCTCGATCTCGAAATCATCGACCGCGCCACCGAAGCGCGGCTGGCCGCCACCGGCTGCGCCCCTCTCGCCGATCCGCGCTCGGACGGCGTCATCCTGTTCGACATCGGCGGCGGCTCCTCAGAGCTGGTCTGGTGCGAACGCGCCAAGGACGGCTTCAACGGCGAACCGCGCATCCGCTCCTGGATGTCGCTGCCGGTCGGCGTCGTCACGCTGGCGGAGCGGCATGGCGGCATGAGCGTCGACGGCACCGTGTTCGAGGCCATGGTGCGCGACGTCGAGCATCTCCTGGCCGATTTCCCTGAGCGCGAGGAACTGGCCAAGGTCACGCGCAACATGCACATGCTCGGCACCTCCGGCACCGTGACGACGCTCGCCGGCGTGCATCTCGGCCTGCCGCGCTATGAGAGACGTCGGGTGGACGGCACCTGGATGTCGGATGCGGACGTCGAGGTCGTGATGCAGCGCCTGCGTGGCATGAGCTATGACGAGCGCGTGGCCAGCCCGTGCATCGGCCGCGAGCGCGCCGACCTGGTCCTCGCCGGCTGCGCCATCCTGGAGGCCTTCCGCCGGGCCTTCCCCTGCACCCGCCTGCGCGTGGCCGATCGTGGCCTGCGCGAGGGCATTCTCATTGAACTGATGCGCGCCGACGGCGCCTGGCAAGGACGCTAGAAACCCATGCCCACCCCCGGAAAGGGCGGCGGCTCCGGAAAGAATTCCGGACGCGGCGCCCGCAGCCTTGCCACGCGCCTGAAGACGACGCGCAAGCGCACGCTCTCGCAGCAGCGCTGGCTGGAGCGGCAGCTCAACGACCCCTATGTCCAGCGCGCCAAGAGCGAGGGCTATCGCTCGCGCGCCGCTTTCAAGCTGCTGGAGATCGACGAGCGCAACAAGCTGCTGCGGCCGGGCATGAAAGTGATCGATCTCGGCGCGGCGCCGGGCGGCTGGAGCCAGGTGGCGGTGCAGCGCATCGGCGAGAACGGCTCGGTGGTCGGCATCGACATCCTCGATGTCGATCCGGTGCCGGGCATGGACTTCGTCCAGCTCGACTTCCTCGATCCCTCCGCGCCCGACATTCTGAAGAAAATGATGGGCGGCCCGGCCGATCTCGTGCTCTCCGACATGGCGGCCAACACCACCGGCCACCGCCAGACCGACCATCTGCGCACCATGGGACTGGTCGAGGCCGCGGCGGAATTCGCGCGCGACGTGCTGGCGCCCGGCGGGCATTTCCTGGCCAAGGTGCTGCAGGGCGGCACCCAGGGCGACCTCCTCGCCGAGCTGAAGCGTGATTTCCGGGTGGTCAAGCACGTCAAGCCGCCGGCAAGCCGCGCCGATTCCTCCGAGCTCTACGTGCTGGCGATGGATTTCCACGCCCACGCCGGATCGAAGGCCGCCGAGGACGACGAGGACTGAACCCTCTAGATGCCGCGCTGCCGGGCCAGGGCTATCTGGTCCGGCTCGGCGCGGACACGGCCGGAAACTTCCGCGCCCGCGTCGTGCGAGAGCCGCCAGAACATCAGCACCGAGCACAACGACACCAGCCCGACCGCGATGAAGGCGATCGAGAAATCGGTCGGGTGCAGCGCATGGGTGCCGTGAGCCGCGCGCAGCGCCTCCAGGGTGAAGGCGCCCATGCTCACGCCCCAGGAGATCGACAGCTGCTGCGCCACGCTCGAGAAGCTGGTGGCCCGGCTCATGCGCTCCTGGTCGATATCGGCATAGCCAAGCGCATTGATGGCGGTGAATTCGAGCGAGCGGAAAAAGCCGCCGGCCAGCAGCACGATGGTGATGATGAACCACGGCGTGGCGGCCGAGAAACTGGCCGGCGCGGCGACGAAGCAGGCCGAGATCACGGCGTTGATCGTCAGGATGGTGCGGAAGCCCAAGGCGCGCAGGATCGGCTGGGCGGCGAACTTCATCACCACCGAGCCCACGCCCGAGGCAAAGGTCAGCATGCCCGACTGGAAGGCGCTGAGGCCGAAGCCGAATTGCAGCATCAGGGGCAGCAGGAAGGGCGTCGCGCCCACGCCGACGCGAAACAGCGAGCCGCCGACGATGGCGGCGCGGAAGGTCGGGATGCGCAGCAGGTTGAGATCGACCAGCGGCCGCTCCGCCGTGCGGGCATAGAAGCAGTACCAGACCACGAAAGCGATGCCGCTTCCGAGCATGACAAGGTTGACCGGCAGCGGCCAATAGCCGAGGCCGAGCGAGCTGGCGCCGAACATGGTCAGCGACAGGCCAAGCCCCGACAGCACGAAGCCGCGGCTGTCGAAGCGTCCCGGCTCCGGGGCGCTGATATGCGGCAGGAACTTCGTGGCGAGGCCGATGCCGATGAGGCCGATCGGCACATTGATCCAGAAGATGTAGCGCCAGGACAGATAGGTCGTCAGGAAGCCGCCGATCAGTGGCCCGAAGATCGGCCCGATCAGCGCAGGAATCGTCAGCCAGGCCAGCGAGCCGACGAGTTCGGCCTTGGCCACCGAGCGCAGGATGACGAGGCGGCCGACCGGCACCATCATGGCGCCCCCTGCCCCCTGCACGATGCGCCCGATCACCAGCCCCTCAATGCCGCTGGCCAGCCCGCAGGCGACCGACCCCGAGACGAAGATGACGATCGCCAGCCGGAAGACGAGTCGCGCCCCGAAGCGGTCCGCTACCCAGCCGCTGGCCGGAATGAAGATGGCGAGGCTGAGCAGGTAGGACGTCACCGCCAGCTTCAGCGTGATCGGGTCCTCGCCGAGATCGCGCGCGATGGCCGGGAGCGACGTCGACAGGACCGTCGAGTCGAGGTTCTCCATGAACAGCGCGCAGGCAATGATGAGAGGTATGAGAATCCGGGGCGGCATTGGCGTCTTCTATAAGACTTCAATTGTGGCCGCGATGGGTCCTGGGTGCATAACTGCTATCCCCAGTTTGGTTCTTTCCCCGGCAAGAAGCCCGTGGTAACTACCACCGCCAACTCCGGCCCGCCGCAACGGCCCGCCGTGCTCCTGCAAGGACGTTGGTATGCCCCGCCTCATTGAAACGGCTTTCGGCCGAGAAGCTCTCACTTTCGACGATGTTCTCCTGCGTCCGGGATTGTCTGAGGTGCTTCCGAGCCAGGTCGATATCCGCTCGCGCGTCACCCGCTCGATCTCGGTCAACCTGCCGATCCTGTCCTCCGCGATGGACACGGTGACGGAAGCGCGGCTGGCGATCGCGATGGCGCAGGCGGGCGGGCTCGGGGTCATCCACCGCAACATGACGCCCGAGGAACAGGCCGACCAGATCCGGCAGGTGAAGAAATTCGAGAGCGGCATGGTGGTGAACCCCGTCACCATCCATCCCGACCAGCCGCTGTCGGAAGCGTTCGAGCTGATGACGCGCTTTTCGATCTCGGGCATCCCGGTGGTGGAGCGCGGCACCGGCGGGCGCGCGGGGCGTCTTGTCGGCATCCTCACCAACCGCGACATCCGCTTCGCCACCAACATGACCCAGCCGGTCTCGGAACTGATGACCAAGGAGCGGCTGGTCACGGTGCATGAGGGCGTGGACCAGGCCGAGGCCAAGCGCCTGCTGCACCAGTTCCGCATCGAGAAGCTGCTGGTGGTCGACGCCGACTACCGCTGCGTCGGCCTGATCACGGTGAAGGACATCGAGAAGGCCGTCACCAACCCCAACGCCAACAAGGACGAACAGGGCCGCCTGCGCGTCGCCGCCGCCTCGACGGTGGGCGATGCCGGCTTCGAGCGCAGCGAGCAGCTGATCGATTCGGGCGTCGATCTCGTCGTCATCGACACCGCGCATGGCCATTCGGTGCATGTGCTCAACGCCGTGGAGCGCGTGAAGCGCCTGTCCAACCAGGTCCAGGTCGTTGCCGGCAATGTGGCCACGGCCGCCGCCACCCGCGCACTGATCGACGCCGGCGCCGACGGCATCAAGATCGGCATCGGCCCCGGCTCGATCTGCACCACGCGCATCGTCGCCGGCGTCGGCGTGCCCCAGCTCACCGCCGTGATGGAATCGGCCGAGGAAGCACACAAGAGCGACATTCCGGTGATCGCCGATGGCGGCATCAAATATTCCGGCGACCTCGCCAAGGCGCTGGCCTGCGGCGCAGACTGCGCCATGGTCGGCTCGCTGCTGGCGGGCACCGAGGAAAGCCCCGGCGAAACGTTCCTCTACCAGGGCCGCTCCTACAAATCCTACCGTGGCATGGGCTCGGTCGGCGCCATGGCGCAGGGCTCGGCGGACCGCTACTTCCAGCAGGACATCAAGGATTCGCTGAAGCTCGTGCCCGAGGGCATCGAGGGCCAGGTGCCCTACAAGGGCCCGTTGGCGTCCGTGCTGCACCAACTCGCCGGCGGCCTGCGCGCGGCGATGGGCTATGTTGGCGGCAAGGACCTGGCCGATTTCCGCGACAAGGCCGAGTTCGTGCGCATTTCCGGCGCCGCTTTGCGTGAGAGCCATGTCCACGACGTGACCATCACCCGCGAAAGTCCGAACTATCCGAGCCGGGTCTGATCCTTCATGGACCTGCGTTTCGTCCTTCTGCCCCTGTTCGTCCAGGTGCTGCTGACTTTCGTCCTGCTGCTCTGGACGGCGAGGGAGCGTTTCGCCGCGGCCGGCCGCGGCGAGGTCGATGTCGAGGCCTTCCGCGCCAATGGCGGCGGAATGCCCCAGCGCGCGACCTGGCTGGCCAGGGCCTATGACAACCAGTTCCAGCTGCCGGTGCTGTTTTATGTGCTGACGATCCTCGCGATTTTCCTGCACAAGACCGACATTCTCTTCCAGGTCCTGTCATGGGTGTTCGTGCTCACGCGCGTCATGCACGCGCTGGTCTACGGCACGTACAACAATGTCCGCCTGCGCTTCGTCTGGTTCCTTGCCGGCGGCATCGTGCTGATGCTGATGTGGATCGTCTTCATCGCACGCGTCCTGGTCGCGCTGTGAGGGAGGGAGCCCACGCCGCCGCGGCCATCGAGGTTCTTGCCGACCTTGCCGCCCGCCGCCGCCCGGCCGCCGATGCGCTGAAGGACTGGGGGCTTTCCCACCGCTTCGCCGGGTCGAAGGACCGCGCGGCCATTGCCAGCCTCGTCTACGACGCGCTACGCCGCCGCTCTTCGCTGGCCTGGCGCATGGGCTCGGAGGAGCCACGCGCGCTGGTTCTGGGCGCGCTGGCGTTCACGCGCGGGCACGACCGGGAGGCCCTGGTGCGCCTGTTCGAGGCGCCCCACGCCCCTGCCCCGCTCTCCGACGGTGAACGCGCGGCGCTCGCGGCCGACACGCTTGCCGACGCCCCGGCCTGGGTGCGCGGCGATTATCCGGAATGGCTGGACGCGCATCTGGAGCGCGTCTTCGGCGACGAGCGCGCCGCCGAGGGCGCGGCTCTGGCCGAGCGCGCGCCGCTGGACCTGCGCGCCAACGCGCTCAAGGGCAGCCGTGACGATGCTCTCGCGGCGCTATCCCATCTCAACCCGCGGCCGACCCCGCTCTCGCCCTTTGGCGTGCGCGTGCCGCTGCTGGACGATGGCCGCGGCCCGCCCGTTCAGGCCGAGCCGGCCTTTCTCAAGGGCCTTGTCGAAGTGCAGGACGAGGGATCGCAGATCGCGGCGCTGATTGCCGGCGCGGCGCCGGGCGAGCAGGTCGTCGACCTCTGCGCCGGCGCCGGCGGCAAGACCCTGGCGCTGGCCGCCAGCATGGACAATCGCGGCCAGGTCTACGCCCACGACAGCGACATCCGCCGCCTCGCCCCGCTCTACGACCGCGCCCAGCGCGCCGGCGTGCGCGACCTGCAGATCCGCTCGCCGCGCGGCCAGCAGGATGTCCTGGCCGACCTCGAAGGCAGCGCCGACCTCGTCCTCGTGGATGCGCCCTGCACCGGCACCGGCACATGGCGGCGCAATCCGGACGCCAAATGGCGCATGCGCCCGAGCGCGCTCGCCGTGCGCCAGAACGAGCAGGACACCACTCTCGCTCGCGCCGCATCGCTGGTGAAGCCCGGCGGGCGGCTGGTCTATGTGACCTGTTCGATGCTGCGCGACGAGAACGAAGACCGCCTGGAAGCCTTCCGTGCGGCGCATCCGGACTTCACGCCGCTCGGCGGGCGCGAGAGCGCCATCCGCGCCGGGCTTCCGGCGCTGGCGGATTTCGCCAGTGAGGATGGGACGGGCCTGCTCCTCTCACCGCGCCGTTCGGGCACGGACGGCTTCTTCGTCGCGGTGCTGCGGCGCGCCTAAAGCGCGGCCGAGGGCTCCCAGCCAGCCGTATCGGCAATGCTGTGCTCGGCGCTCCAGGGACCGGGCTCGGCGCGCTGCGGCGCGGGCTCGGCCAGCAGCGCCACGTAATCCTCGCGGGAAAAATTGACGCCGCCAAGCGTCTCCACCCAGGGCGACATGATCTGGTGATCCACGGCGGCGAAGCCCCAGCCGCTGAGATGATGGTACAGGCCGACGATCGCGATCTTCGAGGCGTCGTTGGCGGTGTGGAACATCGACAGGGCGGAAAACACCGGCCCGACCGTGACGCCGAACAGTCCGCCGACAAGCTTGCCCTCCGCGTCCCACACCTCCACTGAATGGGCGTGCCCCTCGGCGTGCAGACGGCTGTAGAGCGCCCGGGCGCGCGGCGTGATCCAGGTCAGGTGCGGCCGACCCGGACGGCGCGCGGCGCAGGCCTCCATGACACCGGCGAAATCGCGATCGAAGCTCAGCGTGAAATCACAGCCGCGCATGGTGCGGCGGAAGCGCTTGGCAATGTGCACGTCGGACAGCCGCATCACCGCGCGCACCGGCGGCGACCACCACTTCATCGGCCCGACATGGCCGTGCGGATAGAAGCCGCGCGCCGCGGCGGCGAGCACGGTGGGGGTGGAGAGATCGTGCGCCACGCCGGCAAAGCCCGCCGGGCGGGCGCGCAGGCGGCTTGTATCCGGCACCGGCTCGCCAGGCCGCAGCATCTCGCCGAGCACGCCCAGGCTGAGCGACGGCAGGTTGCGGATGCGCTGCGGCTTCAGCCAGTAGGCCAGGCCGAGCGCTGTGCGCTCCAGCGAAGCCGCAAGGCCGGTGTCCGCACGTCGGGGGGCCTCGCGGGAGGCGGCTGGCGCGGGCGAAGAGGCAACGTCGGACAAGGCGGTCTATCCTGTGATTCCGCCCTCACGCCTAGCGCAAAGCTCCTGAAACTCCGTTACCTTCGCCGCCAAATCCGGCCCCAATCGCAAAATCCGTTGCGGCCCTCCGCGCGATGCCTTAACCCCCTGCCATGACGACCGCCCCTTCCCACGACCGCATCCTCATCATCGACTTCGGCTCGCAGGTGACGCAGCTGATTGCGCGCCGCGTGCGCGAACAGGGCGTCTATTGCGAAGTGGTGCCCTCGCAGAAGGCGGCCGAGGCCTTCGCCACCTTCCGCCCGCAGGGCGTCATCCTCTCCGGCGGCCCCGCCTCCGTGACCGAGCTCGACACCCCCCGCGCCCCACAGGCGATCTTCGACAGCGGCGTGCCGGTGCTCGGCATCTGCTATGGCCAGCAGACGCTGGTGGCGCAGCTCGGCGGCGGCGTGGAGAGCGGCCATCACCGTGAATTCGGCCGCGCCGACATCGAGGTCGTGGCCGAGAGCCCGCTGTTCGAGGGCGTCTGGCAGCGCGGCCACAAATATCCGGTGTGGATGAGCCACGGCGACCGCGTCACCGCCCTGCCGCTTGGCTTCCAGGTGGTCGCGGCTTCCGAGGGCGCGCCGTTTGCCGCCATCGCCGACGAGGCGCGGCGCTATTACGCCGTGCAGTTCCACCCCGAAGTGGCGCACACGCCCGACGGCGCCCGCCTGATCCGCAATTTCGTGCGCGAGATCGTCGGCGCCGACGGCGACTGGACCATGGCCGCCTTCCGCGCCGAGGCGACGGCACGCATCCGCGAGCAGGTCGGCCAGGGTCGCGTCATCTGCGGGCTTTCCGGCGGCGTCGATTCAGCGGTGGCGGCGGTCCTCATCCACGAGGCCATCGGCGACCAGCTCACCTGCGTCTTCGTCGACCATGGCCTGATGCGCCACGCGGAAGCCGAGCAGGTCGTCTTGCTGTTCAGAAACCACTACAATATCCCGCTGGTTCACGTTGACGCCTCGGATACTTTCCTCGGCGAGCTGGACGGCGTCTCGGACCCGGAAGCGAAGCGCAAGACCATCGGCCGCCTCTTCATCGATGTCTTCGAGGAGGAAGCCCGCAAGGTCGGCGGCGCCGACTTCCTGGCCCAGGGCACGCTCTATCCGGACGTCATCGAGAGCGTGTCGTTCCACGGCGGCCCCTCGGTCACCATCAAGTCGCACCACAATGTCGGCGGCCTGCCCGAGCGCATGAACATGAAGCTCGTCGAGCCGCTGCGCGAACTGTTCAAGGACGAGGTGCGCGCGCTCGGCCGCGAGCTTGGCCTGCCCGACGCCTTTGTCGGCCGCCATCCCTTCCCCGGTCCGGGCCTCGCCATCCGCATTCCTGGCGCGATCACGCGCGAGAAGCTCGACATTCTCCGCCAGGCCGACGTCATCTACCTCGACGAGATCCGCAAGGCCGGCCTCTACGATTCCATCTGGCAGGCCTTCGCCGTGCTGCTGCCGGTGCGCACGGTCGGCGTGATGGGCGACGGCCGCACCTACGACCACGTGCTGGCGCTGCGCGCCGTCACCTCGGTCGACGGCATGACCGCCGACTTCTTCCCCTTCGACATGAACTTCCTGGGCCGCGCCGCCACCCGCATCATCAACGAGGTCCGCGGCATCAACCGCGTCGTCTACGACGTGACCTCGAAGCCGCCCGGCACGATCGAGTGGGAGTGATCTGGCGGTCGGCATAAGAGAGGCGGGCCAGAATACATCCAAACCCGAGCGGGCGGCCCTTCAGGCCGCCGTCACCTCCAGCCCGCGCTGCACGCCCGGACGCGCGAGGCCGCGGTCCAGCCAGCGCTGGACATTGGTGAAGCGGTCGAAGCCGACGAGGTCGCGCGCCTCGTAGAAGCCGATCAGGTTGCGCACCCAGCCGAGCAGCGAAATATCGGCCACGCTGTAGTCGGCGCCCATCACCCAGTCGCGGCCATCAAGCCGCCCGTCGAGGACACCGAGCAGCCGCGCGGATTCGGCCACGTAGCGGTCGCGCGGGCGCTTGTCCTCAAAAGCCTTGCCGGCGAACTTGTTGAAGAAGCCGACCTGGCCGAACATCGGCCCCACCCCGCCCATCTGCCACATCAGCCACTGGATCGTCTCGTAGCGGGTGCTGGGATCGGCCGAGATGAATTGTCCGGTCTTGTCAGCGAGATATAGGAGAATGGCGCCCGACTCGAACAGCGCCAGCGGCTTTCCGCCCGGCCCGTCAGGATCGTAGATCGCCGGGATCTTGCCGTTGGGGTTGAGCGCGAGGAAGGCCGGGTCATGGCTCTCGTCCGCCAGGATGTCGATCCGGTGCGGCTCGTAGGGCAGGCCCGTTTCCTCGAGCATGATGCCGACCTTCACGCCATTGGGCGTGGGGGTGGAAAAGAGCTGCAACCGCTCGGGGTGCTGCGCCGGCCAGCGTGCGAAAATCGGATGATCGAGGGTCACTTTGTCCTCCGGAAGGAAAGCCCCGACGCTCCCGGGAATCGTTCCGGGTGTGTCTGGGCTACGGCGTTATGACCGCTGGAGTCCAGATCGAGCTGGGCGGGGCCACGGCAGCTTACGGGCGAAGGCGGATGACCGTCTTGCCGCTGATCCGTTCGGTCGCGTTGAAGGTGGCGACGGCATCGTCGATGGGCACGATCCTGCCGATATGCGTCCGCAGCCGTCCGTCCCGCACCCGCTGGACGATCTCGCTCAACTGGACGCGATCGGCCTCGACGACGAAGTCGACCGCCAGGCCGTCGGCGGGACGCGCCTCGACTGGGCCGACGATGGACACCAAGGCGCCGCCGGCCCGGATCAGGCCCGCGGAGCGCTTCTGGATGTCGCCGCCAATGACATCGAACACCAGGTCGACGCCGCCAACGTCTTCCAGGGTGTCGTTGTCGAGGTCGACGAACTCCCGCGCGCCGAAATCGAGCACCCTCTGGCGGTCGGCCGCGCGGCCTGTGCCGATCACGTAAGCACCGGCTTCGCGCGCCAGTTGCGTCACCATGGCCCCGACCGCGCCGGCTGCTCCGTGCGCCAGCACGCTCTGCCCCGCCCGAAGCCGGCCATGCTCGAAAAGACCCTGCCAGGCGGTGAGGCCAGAGATCGGCAGGCTTGCGCCAACGGTGAAGTCGACATCGCCCGGCAGCAGCGCAAGGTTGCGCGCCTCGATCGCTACATATTCGGCAAGGGCGCCGTCGCGATACCAGTCCGCGAGGCCGAACACCCGCTGCCCGACCGACAGGCCCGTCGTGCCATAGCCCAGCGCCGTGACAACCCCGGCCAGTTCGTGACCGGGGATCGAGGGTGTCCGGTCACGGTCGCCCCGATCGGTCCAGGTCGAAGGCCATTCCAGCTCGGTCGGGACAAAACCCGAGGCATGAATCCGGACGACCACGTCGTTGATCGCCGCCGTCGGCTCGGGCCTGTCGGCCAGCTTCATGCCGGCCAGGCCGGCGGTCTGGTCCGTCACCACAATCGCCTTCATCGCCACCTCCTCCGCCTTCGGTTGCCGCTTCTATGAGCCTTGGAGTTGGAGCGCCCTCTTCAATAGAACTGGATCTACCGGGCAAGAGCGGACCGGCGGCACCGGACTCCACGATCACGTCAATTTTATACCGATCGGTCTCTAACCGCTCAAGCTCCTTTGTTGAGGCCGGACCGATCAGTCTATATTCGTGTCAGGAGATCACGAGCAGCATCATGGCACGCCCGCGCGAATTCGATGAAGACGAGGTCCTGCAGGCGGCGCTCCGGCTTTTCTGGGAGAAGGGCTATGAGGGCACCTCGCTCGGCGACCTGCTGGAGGCGATGGGGCTGACCAAGTCCAGCCTCTACAAAGCTTTCGGCAGCAAGGAAGCGCTCTTCTGGCGCGTCGTCGAACTCTACAACCGGGATTTCCTGGGGTTCCGGCTGGATGCCCTTTCCGAGCCGACCCCGCGCCGTATTGCCCAGCGGCTGCTCTACGGAATGACCGAGCTGCACAATGGCGGGCGGACCCCCAATGGCTGCCTCGAGCTCAACGCCGCGCTGGCCTGCTCCACCGTCACCGAGCCCATCCGGCAGGAGCTCGTGCGCAACCGCGAGCGCTTCAGGGTGCAGTTGCGCGACCGTTTCGAGGAAACGAAAGCCGCGGCGCCGCTGCCGCCGGGCATGACCAGCGACGATGCCGCCTCGCTCGTCATCTCGCTGATCCAGGGTCTGGCCGTCCAGGCCAAAGCCGGCTTCTCGCAGGAGGCCTCCCGCCGGGTCGTGGACGCCGCCCTGCTCTCCTGGCCGGAATCCTGACCGGCTAAATTTCTGGCATCCTGTCGGTTTGCCGAAACCCCGTTCGTCGTTCCCCTGAAAGCCGATCAGTTCGGCCCGGATGAGGAGACGGACAATGCGCGTGATCGTGCTCGTGAAGGCGACCGAGGACAGCGAAAAGGGCATTCTGCCCGAGCCCGGAATGTTCGAGGCCATGGGCCGCTTCAACGACGAACTGGCCAAGGCCGGCATCCTGCGCGATGCCGACGGCCTGAAACCCTCTTCCCACGGCAAGCGCGTGGCGTTCGACGGCGGCGAACGCACGGTCATCGACGGCCCGTTCGCCGCGACGCGCGAACTGGTCGCCGGCTTCTGGCTCTGGGAGGTCAGGGACATGGACGAGGCGGTGGCCTGGGTGAAGCGCTGCCCCAATCCCATGCCCGGCCCAAGCGAGATCGAGATTCGGCCGCTCTACGAGATGGCCGATTTTGAAGGCGTTCTTGACGCCGGCGGCCATTGACGTTTGTGACGGGCGAAAGCCGTATCCTCGGCCCCGCAAAGGCTACGCGAGCAAATGGGTGGGTACGCCGAGATGAGGGCCGGCCGAGGCACCAGGCCAGCCGCATCCCTGGTTTGCGGCATGGTTGCGGTCAGGGATTGAAGACGGGCCGCATCGACCCGCTTACGCGGCACGGCGGCAGCAGTGAGACGCGCGACCGGCTTACCGCGGCGGGTGATATCGATTGTGTCCCCCGCCTCGACACGATCGATGAGTTCGCTCAGATGCGTCTTGGCATCCGCGAGATTGACTGCTCCCATGTGCCGCTCCTGACCATGAGATAGTCATATAGCGCTTTCGCGGCGAGAATGCAGATCGTCGGTCAAACGGCCCCTTCGCAGCATTCGTCGTTTGGAATTTTTTATCGTAGTGCGATATAAATGCGCGGGGGTTTCACTCCTCGCGCGCACCCCCGCGTTTTGTCGGGAAGCGAAAGTTTGACCAAGGACCGCATCGACCGCCGGCTGGGAGATTTCACCACCCAGCCGCGCGTTCTCGTGATCTCGCTCATTGCCGTCGTCGTGGCGATTGCGGCCCTCTTCGCCGGGATCGCTCTGCTCAGATTGATCTATCTGTGCACCAACCTCGCCTATCTCGGCCAGTTCAGCTTCGCCAACCTCAATCTGGGCGAGCGCGACCTGCCGCTGTGGTCGGTGCTGGTGCCGGTCGGCGGCTCGCTGATCGTCGGGCTGATCGCACGGTTCGGCAGTGAGAAGATCCGCGGCCACGGCATTCCCGAGGCCATCGAGGCGATCATGCTCGGCCGCTCCCGGCTCGATCTCAAGGTGGCGATCCTAAAGCCGATCTCCTCGGCGGTGTCGATCGGCACCGGCGGCCCCTTCGGCGCCGAAGGCCCCATCATCATGACCGGCGGCGCCATCGGCTCGCTGATCGCGCAGGCGCTTCCCGTCAGCGACAACGAGCGCAAGACGCTGCTTGTCGCCGGCGCGGCGGCAGGCATGACGGCGGTGTTCGGCACACCCATCGCCGCCATCATGCTGGCGGTCGAGCTCCTGCTGTTCGAGTGGACGCCGCGCAGCTTCGTCCCCGTCGCGGTGGCGGCCATCATCGCCGAGGTCGGCCGCACCTGGCTGCACATGGCCTCGCCGCTGTTTCCCTTCCACGGCGGCATGGCGATCGGCCTGGAGCCGCTTGCCGGCTGGGTCGCCATCGGCGTTGCCTGCGGCCTGCTGTCGGCGCTGCTGACGCAGTTCGTCTATGCCTGCGAGGACGGCTTTCTCAAGCTGCCGATCCACTGGATGTGGTGGCCGATGATCGGCGGCGTCGTGGTGGGCCTCGGCGGGCTGATCGAACCGCACGCACTCGGCGTCGGCTACGACAACATCGCGCGGATGCTGGCCGGAGGCGCCGTGTTCAAGGTGGCGCTGCTGCTCTTGGTGGTGAAGGCCGTCATCTGGGCGGTTGCGCTCGGCTCGGGCACATCGGGCGGCATTTTGGCGCCGCTGCTGATCATGGGCGGCGCCATGGGCGCGGTGCTGAGCGGCCTGCTGCCGGCGGCGAGCCCCGGCTTCTGGGCCATGATGGCCATGGCCGCGACCATGGGCGGCACGATGCGCGCGCCCCTGACTGCAACTTTCTTCACGGTCGAGCTCACCGGCAATTCCGACGTCCTGCTGCCGCTGATCACCGCTTGCACCGCGGCGCATCTCGTCACCGTGCTCCTGATGAAGCGCTCGGTTCTGACGGAGAAGATCGCCAGGCGGGGCCACCACATCGTTCGCGAATACCGCGTCGATCCCTTCGTGCTGACGCGTGTCCGCGAGGTGATGACGCGCGAGGTGGAGACGGTGCCGGCCACGATGACGCTGCACGCCGCGGTGCGCTTCCTGACCGCGCCCGAGCGCCGCCATCCGAGCTTCCCCGTCGTCGATGCGGAGGGTCGCGTGCTGGGAATTATCGACCCGCCCTCGGTGCTGGGTTGGCGCCGCGCGGGCCGGCACCGCCAGGAGACCTTGGGCGAACTCCTCGCCGGCGCGCCCATGATCCTGGCCGATCCCGACGAATATCTGGAAAGCCTCTCCGACAAGCTGATGAAGGCGAATGTCGCCCACCTGCCGGTGGCGGACGGCGACGGAACGCTGATCGGCTATGTCGGCTGGAAGGACATCATGCGCGCGCGCCAGAAGGTGCGCGGCGAGGACAGCGAGCGCGCCGCCTTTCTCAAGCTGGCGATCAACCGCTACCGGAAGACGGCGGAGGAATAGCCCTCACCGTTTTCGCGCCACCACCTCCTCGTAGGCCTCCTGCACGCCCGCGAGGACCGAGGGACCCTTGGCCGGCGCACCGGACCGCGATTGACGGGCCGGGACCGACCGGCAATCCTGTGAATTGCCTCATGGCGCCAGCGGAGTAGTCTGGCGAAACCGGCCGTGAACACCGCTCCGTTGGGCCCGGCCGGAAAGGCCTTTCGTTTTTTCTGCCACGATTGGCCGGGGAACAGCGTCTGAAAGCTTCGCTGGCGCGTTGTTCTTCAGAAGGCTCCCATCCGCCTCGGCGAAGCGGGAGCTGCGGTTTGCAGGAGAACCCCGAATGTCGCGTCACATGCCCTTGCCGGAAGACTTTGTCGAACAGCAGCGCCGCCGCCTGGAGGCGCTGCGCGCGGATCTGCTAGGCCCGGCCGCCCGTGCAAGCGAGGGCGCCGATGACAATTCGGAAGAGGTGGAAACCTACGACGAGCGGGCCCAGGAGCTGGTCGCCAAGGAAATCGACCAGGCCATCCACGATGTCGACGAGCGGCGCCTCAGCCGCATCGAGCGCGCGCTCGAGAAGATCAGCGAGGGCACCTACGGCTTCTCGGATGTCAGCGGCGCACCCATTCCGCAAGCGCGCCTGCAGGCCGTGCCTGAAGCCCTGCTCACCGTGGCCGAGGAAGAGGCCGCCGAGCAGCGCAACCGCCGCTAGGAACTCCCTGCTCCTGCTGACGCGAAAGGACACGGCGCATGAAGGTCGCCCTGCTCGGAGCCACGGGGTTCGTCGGCGCGGCGCTGCTGGAGGAACTCATCCGCCGCGGCCATGCCGTGACCACCATCCTGCGCCACCCTGAGAAGCTCCAGGGCCGTGGCGAGGTCACGGCGGTCCGGGGCGACGTCTATGATATCGACGGTCTGGCCGATGCGCTTCGCGGCCACGAGGCTCTGATCAGCGCCTTCAATCCCGGCTGGACGAATCCGGATCTCTACGAAGACCAGGTGCGCGGCACCACCACCATCCTCTCGGCGGTGCGCATGGCCGGCGTCAAGCGCGTGCTGTGGGTCGGCGGCGCCGGCGGGCTCATCACCCCACACGGCACGCGCGTCCTCGACAATCCGAATTTTCCGGACGCCATCCGCCCCGGAGCCATGGCGACGCTGAATGCCTTCGAGCAATTGCAGAACGAGCCCGGTCTCGACTGGACCTATCTGGCGCCCTCCGCCCGGCTGGAAAGCGGCAGTCGCACCGGCCGCTTCCGCATCGGCGGCGACGAACTGCTCATCGACGCGAACGGCGACAGCCACATCTCCGTCGAGGATTATGCGGTGGCGATGATCGACGAGCTGGAGCGGCCGGCGCATATGCGCCAGCGTTTTACTGTGGGCTACTGACGCCTGAGCCGTCAGACGCGGACGATCGGCGTATCGACCAGGTGCTCGACCAGGAACCAGGACTGCAGCTCGTTGGTGCGGATGACGCTGGAGACGATCAGGTCGTTGGTGCCGTCGTCACCCATGTCGTCGGCCCGCTTCGCGGCATCGTGGGCGTCGATAAGGATCATCTCGTGCGCTTCCAGCAGGCGCGACAGCATGGCCGGCACTTCCTCGCATCCATTGGGGGCACGGGGCACGCGGGTGATCTCGGCCACCAGGCGCGGATCGCCGGCGGCAATGCCACCCAGGGTCTGGATGCGCTCGGCCACGGCATCGATCAGGAGCGACAGCTCGCCGGCATGCTTATCGAGCAGGAGATGCAACTGGTAGAAGGTCGGCCCGCGCATCAGCCAATGGTGCTTCTTGTAGAGAGCGTAGAGGATCTGCAGGTCGCAGAGGATCTGGTTCAGCCGCTCGCAGGAATAGAGCCGTGTATCGTGCGAGAGGCCCAGCGGAAACTGGCGCACGGTGCCGAAGGCCTGAATCTCGACGCCGTGCTGGTGGAGCCAGGGCTGGCTGCCCTTGGCAGTGCGGCTCGACGTTGCCTTGGGGGCGGCTTTCGGGGCGATCTTCGCGGATTTCTTCGCCATATCGGGATTCTCCTTGAGACGGGTCGAACGACCATCCGCCGGAGAAAGACGCAGCCGTCGCGAGGAGCGGACGGCAGGAAAAGGAGCCCCTGTCGCAGGGAGCGCATTCTTCCCAAGCGGAACGTGCGATCAACGCCGTTTCGGCGCGAAACGTTCCGGCGCGGAGCAGACTATCGGATAAGCGGGGAAGAAAGGCGGCTCAGCCGCGGTCGGCTTCGCTGAAGATATCCATCAGCCCCATGGCCGCGGCGTTCTTCGATTGCCGGGGCAGCGGACCGAAATAGCTGCCGCGCTGCACGAAGGGGCGCGGATGCTCGACCACCAGGCGCAGCCGCTCGAGCAACGACTTGGCCGAGAACGGCTTCACGAGGATCTCGTTGACGCCGAGCAGCATGGCTTCCTGGATGCGGTGCCGCTGGGTGTGGCCGGTCATCAGGACGATCGGCACGGTGGACTGCGCCGAGGAATTGGGGTTGCGGATGAGCTTGATCATCTCGGCGCCGTTCAGCATCGGCATTTCGAGATCGAGCAGCACAACGTCCGGGCGGAACTGCTGCATCTGCTCCAGCCCCTGCGCGCCATCGCCTGCCTCGTAAATGCGCTGGATGCCGAAGCCCGCGAGCAGGCTGCGGATGATCTTGCGCAGATAGGCGTCGTCATCGACCACGAGGATCGACAGGCGCGACGAAAACGGTGATGCAGGAGTCACTCAACAGCCCCCGGCGGTATTCTTTGCCGCCGAAGGCTAGACGTGGACGATTAGCAAGCCGTGAACACAACACCCTGATTTCCGGGGTATTATTGTCAGGCGACGTGCCGCTGTTCATGCCGCCCCTCGCCGATTTCCTCGATCAGCTTGGAGCAGAAGGCCGGCAGGTCGCCGGGATAGCGGCTGGTGACGACGCCCTGGTCGACGACGACGTCCTGCTCCACCCAGTTGGCGCCGGCATTCTTCATGTCGGTCTTGATCGACTTGTAGCTCGTCGCGGTAAGCCCCTTGGCCACGCCGGCTTCGATCAGAACCCAGGGCCCGTGGCAGATGGCCCCGATGGGCTTCTTGGCCTCGAACATGTCGTGGACAAACCGCACCGCCTTGTCGTTGACGCGCAGGAGGTCCGGATTGATCTGCCCTCCGGGAATGAAGACGGCGTCGTAGTCCGTGGGGGAGACTTCATCGACCGTCTTGTCGACTTTGATGCTGTCGCCCCAGTCCTTCTCCTTCCAGCCGCGGATCTCGCCCGGCTGCAGCGAGACGATGTCCACGTCGGCATGCGCGTCGCGAAGCGCCTTGAGCGGCTCCATCAGTTCCGACTGCTCGAATCCGTTGGTTGCGATGATCGCGACATGTTTCCCCGTGAGGTCGGCCATGATGCTCTCCTGAATGTCTGGTTTGTGGAAGGTCGGGAGGCGCCGGGCGCTTCCCTGCCCGACCAATGGCCGGTAATGGCGATGGTTCCCCGACGTCACGGCAATGCACGAGCACGGGGCTTGCCCTTGCGCCGCGCGGCCTCTAAGTCGCGGGCATGGCCCCGCCCATTCTCTTTCTCCAGGACGTGCGCTTAAGCTTCGGCGGGCACGCCCTTCTCGATGGTGCCGAGATTTCGGTGCTTCCGGGCGACCGCCTGGCGCTTGTCGGCCGCAACGGCTCGGGCAAGTCGACGATGCTGAAAATCGCCGCCGGCCTCATCGAGGTGGATTCCGGAACGCGCTTCGCCCAGCCCGGCGTCACCGTGCGCTATCTGCCGCAGGAGCCGGACTTCTCCGGTTTTGCGACCACGCTCGCCTATGTCGAGGCCGGGCTTTCGCCAGGGGACGACGCCTACCGGGCACGCTATCTCCTCGAACAGCTCGGCCTGACCGGCGAAGAAGAACCCTCCACGCTCTCCGGCGGCGAGGCGCGCCGCGCGGCGCTCGCACGCGTCATGGCGCCCGAGCCCGACATTCTGCTGCTTGACGAGCCGACCAATCATCTCGACCTGCCGGCCATCGAATGGCTGGAGAGCGAGCTGAAGGGCATGCGCTCGGCCGTCGTGCTGATCAGCCATGACCGCCGTTTCCTCGAAAACCTCTCGCGCGCCACGGTCTGGCTGGATCGCGGCCAGACCCGGCGGCTCGACCGCGGCTTCGCCCATTTCGAGGGCTGGCGCGACGAGGTGCTGGAGCAGGAAGAGCGCGACCGCCACAAGCTCGACCGCAAGATCGCGATGGAGGAGGACTGGCTGCGCTATGGCGTCACGGCGCGGCGCAAGCGCAATGTCCGCCGCCTGGGCCAGCTCCGCGATTTGCGCCGCGAATACCGCGAGCACCGCAAATCGCTCGGCGTGGTCAAGGCGACGCTGACCGACAGCGACGTCTCCGGCAAGCTGGTGATCGAGGCCAAGGCGATCTCCAAGAGCTACGGCGACCGCCACATCGTCCGCGACTTCTCGACCCGCGTCACGCGCGGCTCGCGCATCGGCGTGGTCGGCGCCAACGGTGCGGGCAAGACCACCCTGCTCTCCATGCTCACCGGCACACTGAAGCCCGACACCGGCAGCGTGCGGCTCGGCGCCAATCTCGACATGGTGGCGATCGACCAGAAGCGCCTCGCGCTGGAACCGGGCACGACGCTGCGCGACGCGCTGACCGGGGGGCGCGGCGACAGTGTCTTCGTCGGTGGCCAGCCGCGCCATGTGATGAGCTATCTCAAGGATTTCCTGTTCGCGCCCGAACAGGCCAATTCGCCGGTCGACCGCCTCTCCGGCGGCGAGCGCGGCCGCCTGCTGCTGGCGCGGGCGCTGGCGCAGCCCTCTAACCTTCTGGTGCTCGATGAGCCGACCAACGATCTCGATCTCGAAACGCTCGATCTGCTGCAGGAGCTGATCGCCGATTATGCTGGCACGGTCCTCCTGGTCAGCCATGATCGCGACTTCCTCGACCGCACCGTGACCTCGACCATCATGGCCGAGGGCGACGGGCGCTGGATCGAATATGCAGGCGGCTATTCCGACATGCTGGCGCAGCGCGGCAGCGGCGTGGAAGCGCGCGCCGCGACCGCCAAGGCATCCGCTGCCCCCGCTCCCGTCGCGAAGGCCCCGGCCGCAGCGAAGGCCGCAAAGAAGAAGCTCTCCTTCCATGAGCAGCACGCGCTGAAGACGCTGCCGGGAAAGATCGAGGACCTGCACGCGGAAATGGCGAAGCTCCAGGCCAGGCTCGATGACCCCGCCTTCTACAGCCGCGACCCGGCGGGATTCGAGAATGCCAGCCACGCGCTGGCCCGGGCGGCGGAAGACCTTGCCGCCGCCGAGGACGAATGGCTGCGCCTGGAAATGCTGCGCGAGGAACTGGAAGGCGCCTGACCGCGAACGGGAACCTCTTTCCCGCTCCGGCCATTGGCCTGCCATGCTCGACGTCATCATCGTCGGCGGCGGCCCGGCCGGGCTCGACGCCGCCCTCATCCTCGGCCGCTGCCGCCGCTCCGTCCTTCTCATCGATGCCGGCCGCCCGCGCAACGCAGTATCGCGCGGCGTCAACGGCTTCCTGACCCGCGACGGCGTCCTGCCGGGCGAGATGCGGCGCATCGGGCGCGAACAGCTCGCGCCCTACGAAAATGTCCGCCTGCAGGCCGGCGAAGTGACGGACGCGCGCCGCACCGAAGATGGCTTCGAGGTGGTGCTGAAGGACGGGAGCCGCGAGAAGAGCCGCAAGCTCCTGCTGGCAACAGGGTTGTTCGACGATCTCCCAGATATTCCCGGCTTCCGCGACCTCTACGGCCGCGCGGTGTTCAACTGCCCCTATTGCGATGGCTGGGAAGAGCGCGACCGTGCGCTGGCCGTTTATGGCGCGGGCGACGGCGGTTGCGGCTTCGCCGTCGAGATGCGCGTCTGGAGCCAGGACATCGTGCTCTTCACGGACGGCGACACAACGATGAGCGCCGAGGCCCGGGCCCGCCTCGCGCGCAACGGCATCACACTGCGCGAGGAAAAGATCGCGGTGCTGGAGGCCGATGGCGAGCGCCTGCGCGCGGTGCGCCTGGATAGTGGCGAGGCTATCCCGCGCGAGGCGCTGTTCTTCACCCATGTCGAGCGGCTCGGCTGCACCATCATCCGTGCGCTCGGCTGCGATGTCAGCGCCAAGGGCACGGTGAAGACCGGGCCCTACGAGACCACCAATGTGCCGGGCCTTTACGTCGCCGGAGACGCCTCGCGACGTGTGCAGTTCGCCATCGTCGCCGCGGCCGAAGGCGCCATGGCGGCCTTCGCCATCAACACCGAACTGGCCAACGAGGACTTCCCGTAAGCGGGATCAGCCGAGACGGATCAGCAGCCCCTCGTCGCCGCGCAGATCGAGCGCGCCACCGGCGGCCTCGTCCTCCCGCCCATCCAGCGTCGAAAGCGTGACGGTGCCGGCCACACCATCCGGAAGCACGAAGCACCGCTGCTTCGCCCCGAGATTGAGCACCACGGCGAACCGCTCGCCCTCATGCTCGCGCAGGAAGGCGATGACATCGCCATCGCGCCCCAGCGCGGCGTAGCGCCCGACCGACAGCGCCGGATGGGCGCGGCGGAGTTCGATCAGCCGCCGCGTCAGGCTGAGCATGGAGGCGGGATCGCCGCTCTCCCGCGCCACGCAATAATCCGCGGCATCGGGGGCTATCGGCAGCCACGGCGCCCCGCTCGTGAAGCCGGAGCCTGGGCGCGGCTCCCATTGCATGGGCGTGCGCTGCGGGTCGCGGCCGAAATCGCCCGGCTCGCTGGTCTGCCAGGGATCCTGGACGTGTTGCTCGGGGATCGCGACATTCTCCATGGCGATCTCGTCGCCGTAATAAAGGGTCGGCGTGCCGCGCGCGGTGAGCAGCAGCATCATGGCCACGCGCGCCTGCGGCCGGCCGATGCGGGTCGCGACGCGCGGCTTGTCGTGGTTGCTCAGCACCCAATTGGGCCAGCCGCCGTTGGGCAGCGCCGCCTCGTAATCGTTGAGCGAGTTCCAGATCTCCTCCGCATCCCAGCCGTCCTCGACAAGCTGGAAGTTGAAGGGAAGCTGCGCCTCATCGAGGTGCTCGCCGTAATAGGTCACGAGGCGGTCGATCGGCAGGTAGATCTCGCCGATCAGGATCCGCTCGTCATATTCGTCCGTGACCGCGCGCATCTCGCGGACCACCTCGTGCACCTCGGGCCGGTCCGTGGAATAGAACGCGACGAGACTGGCGACCTCGGGCAGTCCGGATCGGTAATCGGGATTTGGCGGGTTGTCGCGGAACTCGGCGTCCTTGATCAGGTGCCACATCACGTCGACGCGGAAGCCGTCCACGCCGCGGTCCAGCCAGAAGCGCATGACATTGAACATGGCCGCCCGCACCGCGGGGTTGCGCCAGTTGAGGTCGGGCTGCTCGCGCAGGTAGGCGTGGTAGTAATATTGCCCGGTCTTCTCGTCCCATTCCCAGCCGCTGCCGCCGAAGAACGCCACCCAGTTGTTGGGCGGCCCGCCGTCCGGCGCGGGGTCGTGCCAGATGTACCAATCGCGCTTTGGGTTGGTGCGCGAGGAGCGACTTTCCAGGAACCAGGGGTGCTGTTCGGAGGTGTGGTTAGGCACGAAATCGAGGATCAGCTTCATGCCGCGCGCGTGGACATCGGCGATCAGCGCGTCGAAATCCTCCATCGTCCCGAACACCGGCTCGATGGCGCAGTAATCGGCCACGTCGTAGCCGAAATCGGCCATGGGCGAGACGAAGATCGGCGAGATCCAGATGGCGTCGACGCCCAGCCATTGCAGGTAGTCGAGCCGGGAGCGGATGCCCTTCAGGTCGCCGATGCCGTCGCCGTCGCTGTCCTGAAACGATCGCGGATAGATCTGATAGACGATGCCGCGCTTCCACCAGACCTCTTCCGTCATGTCCCCTCTTTCCGGGCTTAAAAGAAATTGCAGGCTGCCGGGCGGCAGCCTCCTTCCCCAACGCGGAAGGCTTCGGCTTGTTTCGCCGCGGCTAATTGACTGGAATAGCCTCAGAATATGGCGTCAGGCGGGCTCTGGATGCGGCGTGTCCGGCGCGGTCGCGCCGAAGGTCTTCCAGCCCGGATCGGGGCGGAAGCGCTCGCCGTGCTCGTTGGCCAACGCGTTCATGCGCGCCTGCAGCTCGCTGGAGCTGCGCATCCGCGCATAGTGCATCGGCCCACCGAGGAACGGCGCGAAGCCGGTGCCGAAGATCATCGCGGCGTCGACGATGTCCTCATTCGCCACGATGCCCTCGCGCAGGCAGGCCATGCACATATTGACCATGGGCAGGATCAGGCGGTCGGTGGTTTCCTGGCTGGGTTCGGCGTCGACCTTGTTCTTGACCGCCTGGCCGTCCTTCCACTCGTAGAAGCCCTTGCCCGTCTTGCGGCCGAGATCGCCCTCCGCGACCTTCGTGGTCAGCCAGTCCGGCACCGCCGGCACCGGCCAGTCCAGCCCGGCGCGCAGCTCTTCCAGCACGCTGACGCAAATATCGAGGCCGACCTGATCGGCAAGCTCGACGGGGCCGACAGGCATGCCGAAACGCTCGGCCGCCTCGTCCACCTCCTCGGGCTTCATGCCCTCGCCGACCAGCAGCATGGCCTCGAACAGGTACGGGGTGAGCGCGCGATTGACGAGGAAGCCTGGCGCGCTCTTTACCGGCGCCGGCAGGCGGTCGATCTGGCCGACGAAGGCGCGCGCGGCGGCCTCCACCTCCGGGTCGAGCCGATCATGCGTGACGACCTCGACAAGCTGCATCCGCGAGACGGGGTTGAAGAAGTGCACGCCGACCAGCCGCTCAGGCCGCGCCAGCCCCTCCCGCAACTCCTGCAGAGGGATGCTGGAGGTGTTGGTGGCGAGGATGGCGGTGGGCTTCATGCGCGGCTCGATGTCCGCGAAGATTTTTCTCTTCAGCTCCAGCTTCTCGGGCGCGGCCTCGATGACGATATCGGCATGGGCCACTCCGCTGCCGACGAGATCGGGGGTCAGGCGGTCGAGCGCGTGGCGGATGTCGGTGCGCTTGCGGCCGATCTTCTCGAACAGCGCCGAGGCCCGCTTCACCGCCGCGCCGAGCGGCTTGGGGCTGACATCGGCCAGGGTGACGGAAAGCCCCTGCCAGGCGCACCAGGCCGCTATGTCGCCGCCCATCGCGCCCGCGCCGATGACGTGGACATGGTGGACATGGTGCTCGCGCCCGGCCAGCTTCTTCAGCGTCTCGCGCAGCAGGAAGACGCGGATCAGGTTCTGCGCCGCATCGCTGGCGATGAGGCGCGCGAAGGAGCGCACCTCCTCGCGTCGCAGGATGCGTGGATCGTTGCCGAAGCGCTCCCACAGCGTGATCAGCGCATAGGGCGCCGGGTAGAACGCGCTCGGCGCCTTGGCCTCGGCCTGGCGGCGCATGCGCGAGGCCACCATGCGGCGCACGGGCGGCAGGTTCAGCGCGGAAGACGTCAGCGAGGACGGCCGCTTCGCCTTCAGCGTGCCGCCGATGGCGGCCTTGGCCGCGGCGCGGACGTGGCGCTCCTCGGTGACGAGATCGACCAGCCCCGCCGCCTTGGCCTTGCGCGCGTCGAGCGTGCGGCCGGTCAGCATCATGTCCATGGCGGTCAGCGGATTGAGCAGCGCCAGCGAGCGGAAGGTGCCGCCGAGCCCCGGATGCAGCCCCAACAGCACTTCCGGGAAGCCAAAGCGCGCGCCATCGACCGCGATGCGGTGGTCGCAGGCCAGCGCCAGCTCCAGCCCGCCGCCGAGGCAGAAGCCATGGATGACAGCGACCGTCGGCAGCTTCAGGCGGTCCAGCCGGTCGAACAGGCCATGCGCCTTGTCCAGGCGCTCCTCCACGGCGATCGGGTCGCGCATGGAGGTGAATTCGGTGATGTCGGCCCCGGCGATGAAACCCGACGTCTTGGCCGAGCGGATGACGAGGCCCGACGGGCGGTTGTTCTCGATCTCGGCGAGAACCGCCTCGAACTCTCCGAGCACGTCGGCCGAGAGCACATTGGCGCTCGACCCGGCCTTGTCGAGGAGCAGCCAGGCCACGCCGTCGCTGTCGCGGGTCAGGCGCCAGTTGGTCCATGGCCCGGAATCGTGGGGCTGCGGCCCCAGTTCGAGAGCGTGAGCCTGCAGAACTTTCAGCGCTGTTCCGGCCATGTCCGCCCTCACACGATCTCGATAAGCATGGCGCCGCCCTGCCCGCCGCCGACGCATTGCGTGGCGATGCCGCGGCGGCCGCCGGTGCGGCGCAGCGCGTGCACCAGATGCAGCATGATGCGGTTGCCGCTCGCGCCGACCGGATGGCCGAGCGCGATGGCGCCGCCGTCAATGTTGAGCTTCGCCCGGTCAATGCGGCCGAACGGCCCCTCGCAGTGCAGCACCTCGCGGCTGAACGTATCGTCCTCGAAGGCCGCGAGGCAGCCGAGAACCTGCGCGGCGAAGGCCTCGTTCAGCTCCCAGACGTCGATGTCATCGCAGGCCAGCCCGCGGCGGTTGCAGATCGCCGCCGAGCAGATGGCGGGCCCGAGTCCCATGATCGAGGGGTCGAGCGCCGACCACTCGCTGTCGCGGATCACCGCCAGAGGCACCAGGCCGTGCTGCTTCACCGCCTCTTCCGAGGCCAGGATCAGCCAGCTCGCGCCGTCGGTGATCTGCGAGCTGTTGCCCGCCGTGACCTTGCCGAAGGGGCGCTCGAAGGCCGGGCTGAGCTTCGCCAGCTTGTCGACCGAGCTGTCCGGGCGCACGCCGTCGTCGTGCTCGTAGACGCTGCCATTGGTGGCGAAGGCCGGTGTCACCTCGCCGGCCAGCCAGCCCTCGGCCTGCGCATGCGCCAGGCGCAGATGGCTCTCCACCGCATACTGGTCGCACTCGGCGCGGCCGATGCGGAAGAGATGGGCGACGAGTTCCGCTGTCTGCCCCATGCCAAGCTCGACGGTCGGGTCGGTCAGGCCGCGCTCGAGCCCAACGATGGGCTTGAAGAAAGACGGGCGGAAGCCGGCCAGCGCCCTGGCCTTGGCGCCCGCGCCGCGCGCGCCGTTCAGCGCCGCGAAGAAGTTGACCGCATTGCGCGAGAACACCAGCGAGGCATGGCTCAGCGCCTCGGCGCCGCCAGCGAGGATGAGGTCGGCATGGCCATCGCGGATGTCGCGGAAGCCGATGTCCGCGGAGAGCATGCCCGAGCCGCAATTGATCTGCACGGTGAAGGCGGGCATCTCCTCGCCCATGCCGAGCCGGAGCGCGGCGATGCGCGCCGGGTTCATCTCGTCGGGAATGACATTGACGCAGCCGAGGATGACCTTGTCGAAGGCGCCCGGAGCAAAGGGTTGGCGCAGCAGCAACGGGCGGCCGCACTGCACGGCCAGATCGACGGGGGTGAACGGCCCCGGTCCGCCACGCACCTTGAGGAAGGGCGTGCGCGCTCCATCCACGATATAAACGGGGCGACCACTCATTGCGCGGCGTTCCGCGGAGCTTCCGTTTGCGATGGCCCGCCTCCCTGGTCAGCCCGGCGCCCTACGGGGAAATCTTCCGGCGCGAAATCGTCGACTTCCACCACATCGGAGATCGCTGCGCGGGCGGCGTCAAGACGCTCCGCGTCGCTGGCGGAGAGAATGCCCTTCTCGACCGCTTTGCCGACCTCGCGCTCGCCCGCCTGGCGCATCTTCTGGCGCAGCGGCTCGGTCTCGGTGACGAGCGCAAAGGCGCGCTCCAGCCGCTCCAGGCCGGGATGGTTGTGCGAGTGCGCCAGTCCAGTGACCAGGCGACCGCGCGCGGCGGACGGCTCCAGAAGGATGGCGGCGGCCGCCTCCATGGTCGAATCATGGGGGCCGTGGCTCTGGATGCCGAGCGGCAGGGTCAGCAGGCGCAACAGCCACGCCACCGGGCGCGCCGGCAGGTTGGCGTAGATCTCGTTGAGGCGCATCTCGATGGTGGCGAAGCCGCTTTCCATGGCAAAGGCGAGCAGCGGCAGGTCGGCGTCCTGCCGGCCTTCCTCGTCCCAGCGCTTGAGCGCGCCCGACAGCAGGTAGAGTTCCGAGAGCACATCGCCGAACCGCGCGGAAAGCATTTCGCGCCGCTTCAGCGCGCCGCCCAAGGTCAGCAGCGCCATGTCCGCCGCCAGCGCAAAGGCTGCCGAATAGCGCCCGATCCTGCGGCAATAGCGCGTGGCGGCACCGAGGTCGGGCGCGGGTGCGAAGCGGCCGCCGGTCCAGGCGCGGCCCCAGGCGCGGAAAAGCGTTTTGAAGCTGTGGCCGACATGGCTCCAGAACGCCTCGTCGAAGGCGGCGAGGCCCCGCGCGCGGTCGGCATCGTCCAGCGCCAGGATTTCCTTCAGCAGCCAGGGATGGCTGCGTATGGCGCCCTGCCCGAACACGATCAGGCAGCGGGTCAGGATGTTGGCGCCCTCCACCGTGATGCCGACCGGCACCCCGCGATAGACGCTGGAGAGATAGTTCAGTGGCCCCTCGATCACCGCCTTGCCGGCGTGCACGTCCATGGCGTCGTTGACGGAAATACGCATCCGCTCGGTGGCGTGCAGCTTCATGATGGCGGAAATCACCGCCGGCTTGTGCCCGGCGTCGAGCCCGGCGCAGGTCAGCCGCCGCGCGCCGTCGAGCACATAGGCCGTGGCCGCCATGCGCGCGAGGCGCTCCTGGATGCCCTCGAAGCGGCCGATCGGTACGTGGAACTGCTCGCGCACCCGGGCATAGGCGCCGGAGGTGTGGGCGCAGAAGACGGCCGCCGCCGCCGAGAGCGAGGGCAGCGAGATGCCGCGCCCGGCCGCAAGCGCGCTCATCAGCATTGCCCAGCCCTGCCCGGCGCGCTCGGCGCCGCCGATGACGCTCGACATGGGAATGAAGACGTCGTGGCCCTCGTTCGGGCCGTTCTGGAAGACCTGGCCGGCCGGCAGATGGCGATGGCCGATCTCCACCCCTGGCGCGTCCGTCGGCACCAGCGCGACCGTGATGCCGATATCCTCCTCGCCGCCGAGTAGGCGGTCGGGATCCTGCAGCTTGAAGGCAAGGCCGAGCACCGTGGCGATGGGACCCAGAGTGATGTAGCGCTTGCGCCAGTTGAGGCGGATGCCGAGCACGCTCTGGCCCTCGTGCTCGCCCATGCACACGATGCCGGTATCGGTCATCGAGGCGGCGTCGGAGCCCGCCTCCGGCGAGGTCAGGCCGAAGCAGGGAATTTCGCGCCCGTCAACCAGCCGCGGCAGCCAGTGGTCGCGCTGCGCGGGCGTGCCGAACTGGAGAAGCAGTTCGCCCGGGCCGAGCGAGTTCGGCACCATCACCGTGACCGCGCCGGTCAAGGAGCGGGTGGAGACCTTGCGCACCACCTCCGAATGGGCGAAGGCCGAAAAGCCGAGGCCGCCATAGTCCTTCGGAATGATCATTCCGAAGAAGCGCTCCTTCTTCAGGAAGTCCCAGACTTCCGGCGGCAGGTCGCCAAGCTCGTGGTTGATCTCCCAGTCGTCGAGCATGGAGCACAGCTTCTCGACGGGGCCGTCGAGAAAGGCCTGCTCCTCCGCGCTGAGACGCGCGGGCGGATGTGCGAACAGAAGCTCCCAGTCCGGATTGCCGGCAAAAAGCTCTGCGTCCCACCACACGTCGCCGGCTTCGATGGCCTCGCGCTCGGTGGCGGACATCCCCGGCATGGCGCCCTTGGCCCAGCGGAAGATCGGGCGGCTCAACCATTCGCGGCGCAGCAACGAAAGCGGCATCTTTTCGGGCTCCGAAACTCGGAAGGACCATCCGGCGGGACGATCCAAGCCTAGCCTAGCCCCTCTTTGGATTCGCTAACATCATCGTGGGGTGATCCGCCTTTCGGCGCAGCCTCAGACATTTGTCCAAAAATAGCGGGAAAAGCGTCTATACGCGCTAACCCGGCTCTAATCATTTTTAGAGAAATTCCCTTAAGTATCGAAACTTACAGGAAAATTTTACATTCCACGGGTTATGGCTCGTGCCATGGATCGAAACGTCGCCCCCTCCTGCCCGCGATGGCGGCACCTGCACGCATTGTGTCGCACCGCGCGAGCCTTCCGCAGCGCGCGCAGCGGTTCCTTTGCCGTTGTCGTGGCGCTTGTCATGATTCCTCTGGTCATGGCGGGCGCCGCCGCCATCGATTATGCGCGCTATGCCCTGGCGCGTTCGGAATTGCAGACGGCGCTCGATGCGGCGCTCCTGTCCGCCGCGCGCCTGCCCACCAGCACGGCCGACGCGACGGTGCAGGCCCTGGCGGAAAACGAACTCGACAAGCGCATCAACGCTTCCTGGATGACCAATTCGCATATCGACACCTTCAGGCGCGCGGCCGGTTCGACGACGGCGACCGCCACGGCGCAGGTGCCGATGACGATGATGCGCATCGCCGGATTCGAGACGATGCCGGTCACCGCCAGTTCGCAGGTGTCGGTCGCTACGGGAAAGCTCGAGATCGCGCTGGTGCTGGATAATTCCGGCTCGATGGCAGGCTCGCGGCTCAACAACTTGGTCAAAGCCACGAATTCGCTGCTGAACATCCTGGAATCGAATGTCATTCACACGGGCGATGTGAAGGTTTCCATCGTTCCGTTCGATCGCGTGGTGAAAGCCTCGAAAAGCTATCAAGGCAGCGCATGGCTCGACCTTTCGCGCGTCACATCCCACAGTGTCGTCGATTGGGACGGCTGCATCATCGACCGCAATCAGGATTACGACACGACGGACGACTCCTACAGATCCGCGAAATATCCGGCTGCCGACTGTCCGGATGGCAGGGGCGCGAGCGAGAACCTCGCCACCATGCAGCCCATGACCACCGATTTCAGCACCTTGCGAACCAAGGCCAATTCCATGGTGGCGGCCGGGAACACCAACATCACCATCGGTGTGGCCTGGGGTCATGCCATGCTCTCGCCAAGCGGTCCGATCGCTGGCGCCGTGGCCTACGGCACCGAGAACCTGCAGAAAATCATCGTGCTGATGACGGACGGCGAGAACACCGCCAACCGGTGGTACGACAATGATCGCTACAGCAGCCACGCCGATGAGATCAACGCCCGCACCAAGCTCGCCTGCACGGACGCCAAGAACGACGGCATCGTGGTCTATGTCGTGAACTTTATCGACGGCGACTCCACGCTGCTGCGCGGCTGCGCCACCAACGACAACTATTTTTACAAGGTCTCCAGCGTCTCCGACCTGAACGAGGCCTTCATCAATATCGGCGACGACATCTCGAAGCTGCGGCTGTCGAAATAGTGTTCCGCATCAGCGGATAAGCTGAGACCCTAACATGGGTTAAGCTAGCAAATACCTGTTGCTAAAGGAATTTTTTGAACGGGAGCGAACCGAACCATGCGCCGTGCGTTGTGGGTCGGGAGGTGTACCGTGCCAAACGACGCAAAACGACCCGGCAAGATTGCCGTCCATCTGAGTCCTGAGGAAACCGGCGCCGTCGGCGAGATCGTCCGACGGTTCGGAATCTCCGAACTTCAGGCGCGCAAGCTCCTGATGGCCTATGGCGACGACCGCCAGCGCATCGACATCGCAGCCAGCCGTCTCAGCACGCTGCAACGCTAGTCCGGGAGTTGCAGGCCCCTTGAATTCGGGGCCTGCGTCCCCACATCCGATCCAAGCCAACCAGATCAGGAAGCGGAACGGAGGTTCCCCCGCCGGTGTGAACGGACGGATGTACTCCGGCGTATCGGCGGTGGCCGCGAAAGCGGCCAGCCAATCTGGTTGGACGACCCGCCTTCTCAGGCGGGTTTTTTATTGCCCGAACTCATTCGTCGAGACGCGGCAGGAAGAGCGGCGGCATGGTGAAGGCCGACCAGTGCACTTCCGGCGTGTAGTAGCGTAGCTCGGACCTGAGCGGATGCCACCGCTCGGCAAGAGTGTCCACCGGCGGCCGCAGCGCGCCACCGTGCTCCCCGGCCGCGACCAGCGCCAGCATGCCCGCCGCATAGGTGGGAACCGGAACGAGAAACGGGCTGACAGCCTCGAAGGACGAGGCCACCCGCCCACAGACCGCCTGCAGCCGGCGCGGCTGATGGAAGCCGATGCCGCTCTGGAGAACGAGAATTCCCCGCCGCCGGAGCAGGCGCCAGCAATTGTCGTAAAAATCCTGGGTGAAGAGCTGCTCGCCCGGCCCCTCCGGATCGGTTGAATCAATGATCACCACGTCGAAGCTCGATTCCACAGCGCGCGCCACGTACTCCACGCCATCGCCGATCACGACATTCGCCCGCCTGTCCCCGAAGGCGCCGGCGGAGACCTGCGGGAAGAACTCCTTCGCCAGTTCGACGACGCCGGCGTCGATCTCCACCAGCACGACCTCGTCGACCCCGTGCTTCAGCACCTCGCGAAGCGTGCCGCCATCGCCTCCCCCGACAATCAGCACACGTTTTGCCTTGCCATGCGCCATCAGCGGAACATGGGCGATCATCTCGTGGTAGATGTGATTGTCGCGCTCGGTGAGCTGGATCACGTCATCCAGCACCAGCACCCGGCCGAAGAGCCGGTTCTCGAAGATCAGCACGTCCTGGAAGGCGGTGCGCGCCTGGTGCACGACGGAATCCACCGTCAGCACCTGCGCGTGATGGTTGTCGAGCTTTTCCTGGAACAGCTTCACGGCATTACCCCGCGCCTGTGCTCGGAGAGCGTCAGCGTGTCGGGCTCGAACGCCCGCCGCAGAATCTGCACGGCCCTGTACGGCTCGGCGCCGCCGCACATGAAGACGTCGACGGCGGCATAGGCCCGCTCGGGCCATGTGTGGATGGAGATGTGGCTTTCGGCGAGAACCGCGACGCCGGTGATGCCGCCGTTCGGCGTGAACTTGTGAAGGTCGATGTTGAGGAGCGTCGCGCCGGCGGCGTCCGCCGCCTCGCGCAACGCCGTGTCGACCGTGTCGATCTCGTCGAGGCTGGATGCGCCCCAGAGATCGGCGATGAGGTGGGTGCCGGCGAAGAGAATGCCGTCGCGTTCAACCAGATGGGCAACGCTCTGGTCCGCCGCCGCCCTGCCGTCTTCGGGAATGTCGAGAATGTCGGAGATTGCAGCCATGCCGGCGCCAGGGATGCTCTTCATTCAATGCTCCATGCTGGTTGTTTCCTGCGGACAGGGATACGCGCCGGGTGGACCCGGCGCGCACAGAATCAGGCCGAAACGGTGTCGCGCACCTGCAGCACGGTCAACCGCCGGCGGTCGCCGCCCCGGGTTTCCCAGGTGATGGATGCGCCGACGCGAAGGCCGATCAGCGCCGTGCCGATCGGGGTCAGGATCGAGATCCTGCCCTGCGAGATGTCCGCCTCGCCTGGATAGACGAGCGTGACGGTCTGGGTCTTGCCCGTGCTGTCGTCGCGGAACTCGACCTCGCTGCCCATGCACACGGTGTCCTTCGCCCGGCCCGCCGTGATGGCCGCCCGATCGAGCTCCTCGATCAGTACTTCCGCCACATCCGGCAGGGAGTTCAGCGAATTGCGCGCAAGGACCGACAGCCGTTCGTGGTCCTGGGCCGTCAGACTGATGCGGGGCCGGCGGCCCGTGGCCGCGGCATTTGTCTTTTCTCGTGCCGCCATGGGCACCTCCATGAGTTCTCGTGTTTCGGTCAGGCCGCGGTGGGACCGGGATCGTCCCCGTCCTCGTCACCACTTGTGTCATCGGGCGCGGATCCCCGGCCGGACGGCGGCGGCGTATGGTCGGTCTCCCATCGCGGAACGATGGGGCGCACGCGCTCGCTCTTCGGCACGAAGGGCACCACGGTGCCGGGGCCTTGGACGGCCGGCTCGCGCCGGTCCGGATTCTCGGGGTTTCCGCTCACAGCGCACCTCCTCGGCGGTCATGCGGCGCACGGCTGCGCTTTCCGCGATGACCCGTGCGAATGTTGTATCTGGAAGGTCGCCGTAGGGCCGACATCCCGCTGCCGAGCGCAGCTTGCGGATGCCGAAGACCGGTGAACGTGACGCCCCGAATTCCCGATGCGACGGCGCGCGCCGAATCCGGGGCTAAGTGCCCGCGATAAAGTTGCCTGCCCGATGCAGGCCGCGTCGCAATGTGTCCACCTTGGCCATGATTGGATAAGGTAAGGGCTTGCCGTGAAGTGTCAATTCACCGCCCGATGACATTCTCTTGGGCGACCAGCCACCGCCGGCTGGACCTTCCCCGCTTGTGGAACACCTTTTCCGGCGCGGCGTTGCCCTTCCATGGCCGAGAACATCGACTGGCCGGACGGGCTGGCGCCGGAGCACTTCAAGCCGGCAGGCCTGTTTCCCCGGGGTGCCAATCCGCTGCCTGTCCTGGGCCTGGCGGCGCTGTTGGCGACCGCCCTGTCGGGTGTCCTCGGCGGCGGCCCCGGCTCGACCTATGCCGCCGAGAGCGACGCGGCCGCGCTGCGCGTGGAAAATCCGGCGATCATCCGCAATGGCGAGTTCTTCGAGACCCGCATCGACATCGAGGCGAAGCGGCCGATTGCCGAGCTGAAGCTCCTGGTCGACGCCTCGCTGTGGCGCGGCATGACGCAGAACTCGATGATTCCCCAGGCCAGCGACGAGACCACCGAAGACGAACGCCACGTCTATTCCTTTGGCCCGCTCGAAGCCGGCGAGAGCCTGCTGGTTCAGATCGATACCCAGAGCAATCCCACGCTTCTCGGCAGCACGCAGGGCTCGGTCAGCGTCGCCGATGGCGACACCGAGCTCGTCACGCTGCCGCTGTCGATTAAGGTTCTTCCCTGATGGAGATCGTGGTCCGCGCAAGCGTCATGTTCGGGGCGCTCTATCTGCTCCTCCGCTGCCTCGGCAAACGCGAGCTGGGTCAGATGACACCCTTCGAGTTCGTGCTGCTGGTGGTCGTGGGCGATCTCATCCAGCAATCGGTGACGCACAACGACTTCAGCCTGACCGCCGCCATCCTGGCGCTGTGCACGTTCGGCTTCTGGGCCGTGGTGCTGAGCTGGATCGGCTATCTGTCCCCGCGCGCCGAAAAGATCCTCGACGGCGAGCCTCGCGTTCTGGTGCAGGACGGGAAGGTGCTTGAGCACAATCTGCGCCGGGACCGCATCACCCGGTCCGAACTCGAATCCGAGATGCGGCTGGCCGGCATCGGCTTCATCGGGGAAGTCGGCTGGGCCATCCTGGAGCCGAACGGCAAGATCAGCTTCATTGCCCGCGAGAGCGGCCGCGAGACCCGCCAGAACGACGAGCAGGACGCCGCCTGAACTTGCCGGATCAATGATAGCCGAAGTCGCCGCGCACCTTGCCGCGGAAGACCCAGTACGACCACGCCGTGTACATCAGGATGACCGGCAGCAGGAAAAGCGTGCCGATCAGCAGGAAGGCCTGCGTGCTCTCCGAAGATGCCGCCTGCCACAGCGAGTAGTGGAAGGGCACGATCATCGGCCACAGGCTGATGGCGATACCGAGGAAGGACATCAGGAAAAGCCCGACCGCGGCGATGAAGGGCGTCACCTCGTAATCCCGGCCGAGCGCGCGCCATTCGGCAATGGCGATCAGCGCGGTGATCACAGGCACCGGGGCCAGGAAGGCAATGTTGGGCCAGGAGAACCAGCGCTCGTGGATCTGCGGCGCTTCCAGCGGCGTCCAGATGCTCACCCCCGCAATGGCGGCGAGCACGCCGATCAGCGCAACGCGCCCCGCGCGCCGCGACCAAGCCTGCAACTCTCCCTCGGTCTTCAGCACAAGCCAGGTGGCGCCCAGCAGGGTGTAGCCGAACATCAGCGCCACGCCGGTTAGAAGCGCGAACGGCGTCACCCAGTCGAAGGAGGTGCCGGTGAAGTGGCGGCCATCGACCTGGAAGCCCTGGATGAAGGTGCCGAGCACCACGCCCTGCGCGAAGGTCGCGACCGCCGAGCCGCCGCAGAAAGCGCCGTCCCAGAAACGGCGTAACGCCTCGTTCTTGAAGCGGAACTCGAAGGCGACGCCGCGGAAGACCAGCGCCAGCAGCATGATCAGGATCGGAAAGTAAACCGCCGGGATGATGATGGCGAAGGCCAGCGGAAAGGCCGCCAGCAGGCCAAGCCCGCCGAAGACCAGCCAGGTCTCGTTGCCGTCCCAGACCGGCGCCACCGAGTTCATCACCGTCGGGCGGCATTCCACCGGGGCCAGGCCGTAGAGGATGCCGACTCCGAGATCGAAGCCGTCAAAGACGACGTAATAGAACACCGCCAGCGCCAGCAGCAGGGTCCAGAGCGGAACGAGATCAAGGGCCATGGGGTCAGCCCTCCGCCTTGCCGGCGGCATTGGCCTGCTGCGCGGCACGCTCGAAGGGCCGTTCCGGCCGCCCGCTCTCCACGGCGTCGGGCTCGAGATTGCCGTCGACCGGCCCCTTGCGCACCAGATTGGCCATGAAGGCGATGCCGGTCGGGAACATGATCAGATAGACCACGATGTATAAGGCGAGCGAGAGCGCCACATCGCTGCCGGTCAGCGACGGCGAGACCGAGTCCGCTGTCTTCAGCAGGCCATAGACCGTCCATGGCTGGCGGCCGACCTCGGTAGTGGTCCAGCCCGCGATGACGGCGACGAAGCCGAGCGGCGCGATCCACGGACACAGCCGCAGGAACCAGCCGTCCGGCCTGTAGACCCGCCCGCCCCGCCGCAGCACCTGCCCGGCAATGGCGATGAAGAGCATCAGGAAGCCGATGCCGACCATGATCCGAAAAGCATAGAAGGGCGGCGCCGCCGGTGGTCGCTCGTCCATCGGCCATTCCTTCAGGCCCTTGATCTCGCCGTCCCATGTATGGGTCAGGATCAGGCTTCCCAGACGGGGAATCTTGATGGCGCCATGCATTTCGGCGGCTTCGTCGTCGGGGATGCCGAACAGGGTCAACGGCGCGGGCTTCTCGGTGTCGTAAATGCCCTCGATCGCGGCCAGCTTGGTCGGCTGGTATTTGAGCGTGTTCAGACCATGCAGGTCACCGAGCAGGATCTGCAGAGGCACCAGGACGATGAGCAGGTCGAGCGCCATGCGCACCATCATCCGCGCTTCCTCGGGAGCACGGTTGCGGCGCAGCAGCCAGGCGCCCACGCCCAGCACCACGAAGCCGGTGGTGATGTAGAAGGCCGTGACATTGTGGGCCAGGCGGTAGGGGAATGACGGATTGAAGATGATCGCCATCCAGTCCGCCGGCTGGAACCGCCCGTCGACGATGGTATAGCCCTGCGGCGTCTGCATCCAGCTGTTGGTCGAGAGGATCCAGAACGACGACAGCAGCGTGCCGAAGGCCACCATGAGCGCCGCGAAGAAATGCGCCCAGCGCGGCACCAGCTTGCGGCCGAACAGCAGCACGCCGAGGAACGAAGCCTCCAGGAAGAAGGCCATCAGCCCCTCATAGGCCATCAGCGGCGACAGCACGTCGGCGGTGGCGTCGGTGAAGCGACTCCAGTTAGTGCCGAACTGAAAGGGCATGATGATGCCCGACACCACGCCCATGCCGAACGACACGGCAAAAATCTTCGTCCAGAAAGCCGAGATGCGCAGCCAGATCTCGTCGCGGGTGAAGAAATGCAGCCCCTCGAGCACGGCGATGTAGGAAGCGAGGCCCACTGTGAAGGCCGGCAGCAGAATGTGCCAGGCGATCACCCAGGCCCATTGCAGGCGCGACAGGAAGACCGGGTCGAGGGCGTCCATCATGCCGTCCCGGCCGGGACGGCATGCCCCTCACCGCCTCGTATGAAGCCGAGGCATTGGAACCACGGCCCTGCCCGACTCCGGCCCGCATGGCGACGGATGCAAGCGGATCGCACCTGTACGTTCAGCACGACGGAATCCTCCCGCGATGCTGATTGAACGTCGGCTGGAAAGTGTCCGTTCCCTGTAAAGTCACGGAGTGTGGGAAGGGCCGCCGGGTTGTCGGCGGTCCTCCCTCTGGCTGGGCGAAAGTCCCGTTAGTCGCTGCCGCCGCTGCTGGAGCCGGATCCGGAGCCGCTGTCGGAAGCTCCGCCGCTGCCGCCAAGGCCGCCGCTGCCGCTACCGGTCGCACCCGGGCTGTTCGAGGTCCCTGCCCCGGCATCTGTGCCGCCACTGGCGCCCATCGGGCTGCTGTTGCCCGTCGCGCCAGGCGCGTTGGAGTTCACGCTGCCGCCCGCACCACCGCTGGTCGACGAGCGGCCACTGCTCATTTCGCCAGCATTGTTGGAACTGCTGCTGTCGGACCCGCAATTGGTGCCGACCGTGCAGTTCTGTGGCGAGGACTGCGCAGCTGCGGCCTCGACACTGCCCAAGGATATCGCGGCGACCGCGACGGCAGCCATCATCAGCTTCGCGTTCATGCTGTTCTCCTGTTGCGAGAGCCCCACCCGGGGGGCCAACGACCCGCATACGGCAGAGTTCCCGCCGGCGTGGAAAGCGTCGGGTCGCCGGCCCTGCTTGCCTCGACCGGCGATCCAGGACGGCAGGCTTTGTGCGCGCCACTCTGGATGCCTGGATGAGGTCCGGGCATGACGAAGGAGGAGTCGCACATCTTGACTTTATTCCTATTATCTGCTAGGTGAGAGAAATCCTCTGCCAAGAGGGGGCGTGGGCTGTGGTACCGGCCTTGCCCATGCGGCAGGGGAGCGGCGCCCGCGACGACCGACCGGTGGTCGGCTCGGGTGGCCTCGAAAAGGGTTCCTTG
>Ga0182743_1000621_pt1 | contig 41536 bp, 42 predicted proteins | sample eDN3rd30CKraftOP_FD_128522 | JGI IMG/M metagenome (GOLD analysis project Ga0182743, IMG submission 128522) | Enriched Organic Plus compost microbial communities from Emeryville, California, USA - eDNA 3rd pass 30_C Kraft OP (version 2) (version 2) ... | reverse complement strand
GTTATGAGCGGTCGGCTCTAACCATTGAGCTATGGGCCCTTCCGCACGCCTCATAGCAGGCGATGAGCGTGTGTCAAACGGGTTGTGATGGCGATGCAGTTGCGCGGGCGGTCTTGTCTGGGCACAGTGGGTCACCATCTTTGATTTGGAGCGGCGTTTGCCGCTTCTTTTGCTCCCAAAGGAGACACGGCCCGGTCATGATCTCGGTGGCGTCCTACAATATCCAGAAGTCCATCGGGACAGATTTCAAGCGGAGGCCCGAGCGCATCGTTTCGGTGCTGGGCGAACTCGATGCCGATGTCGTGGCGCTCCAGGAGGTCGACCGGCGTTTTGGCGCGCGCGTTTCATCGCTCAGCGCAGAGATGCTGGAGAAGGAAACCGACTACCGGCCGGTACGATTCGGCGTGCGGCCGGGCAGCCTTGGCTGGCACGGCAATGTCATCCTGGTGCGCAAGAACGTCGAAGTGCTGGCGCAGCGCGCGATCACGCTGCCGGCGCTCGAGCCGCGCGGCGCGGTGCTTGCCGATCTCAAGGTCGGCGACGACCGCCTGCGGGTGGTCGGCATGCATCTGGGGCTCGTCGGGCTCTGGCGCAAGCGACAGGCGCAGGCGGTGCTCGACGCGCTCGAGGGCCTGGAAGAGGCTCTGCCGACCGTGATGATGGGTGACCTCAACGAGTGGAGCGTCAATGGCGGGTGCCTCAAGCACTTCGCGGCAGACCATTTCGTGGGGCAGCCCGGCCCCAGTTTTCCCTCGGTGCGGCCCGTCTTCGGATTCGACCGGATCATCACCAGTCAGGGCCTGTCGATCGTGGAGAGCGGCGTGCACGGCTCGCTCAAGGCCAAGTCGGCTTCAGATCACTTGCCGGTATGGGCGACGCTGTCGCGCAGCGTAGAGGCCGAAGCGGCCGAGTGAGGCTTTGAGGCGGGCTTCTTTTGCAGGCGACGCAGGACAGTCCGGCCAAGGGCGGCCGAGAGTTCGACGGCGGCGGGCAGATGAATTCTCACACTTTCCAGTAACAGGCGGTTGGCGGTGCGCCGGCGGCCAAGGGCCCGCATCTGCCGGGCGAGATGAATCAAAAGGCCGGCGCGCAGGGCGGGATCGGCGGCGAGCACGTCCCGGTTCTTGTGCAGTATTCGCAGCAGGCCGCGGCACTCCTTGCGGGTATTGCGCGAGATGCTGTCGGGCGACATGAAGCCGAGGGCGACCGGTTCGATGTCTTCATAGATGCCGGTCTGGCGGGCGAGGCGAATGGCGAACTCCCAGTCCTCGTTGGCGGGGGCGAGGGAATCGAACCAGGGATGAGCCGGGCAAAGGGCACGCCGAAACAGCGTGTTCTGCAGGCTGATGCGGTTCTGCGAGAGCAGATGACGCAGGGCGTCCTGGCCTTCGCGCAGGCGTCCCGCCGGATCGGGGGCCATGGCAACCTTTCCCGGCCCGAAGTTGAATGCGGCGTCGCGGCCATAAAGGATCTTGGGCGCGGTGACGGCACCGATCGTGGGCGGCAGGCGCTCGAAGAGAGCAACCTGCCGGGCGAGCTTGCCGGGGAGCCAGAGATCGTCGCTGTCCTGGAAGGCGATGAATTCGCCGCGGGCGAGCAAGAGGCCGGTGTTGCGAGCGGCGGCGGCGCCCCCGTTCTGGGCGCGGCGGACGTAGCGGATGCGGTCATCGCCGATGGCCGCCACGAGCCCGGCAATATCTTGGGACGAGCCGTCATCGACCACGATCAGCTCGAGCTTGCCGTAAGACTGGCGAAGCACGCTGGCGATGGCGTCGGGAAGCGAGGCAAGACGGTTGTAGGTCGGCAGGATCACCGAAACCAGGCCGGGTGAGGCGGGCCTTACGAACGGGCTATGCACGGGGCGGGATCCTCGAGGTGTCAATGCCGACCGGATGAGCATACTGGCCCCGGCCAGTGCGCAGGGTAGCCCATTGGGCCTAGATGCCGACCTCGAGCCGCCGGTAGCGCAGGAACTCCCAGCGGATCCGGCGCACCACCGCCACCAGGAACCAGAAAGGCTGGAAGAGGAAGGCGGCCTTGAGGACGAGCCGGCGGCGGGCCAAGGTGCGGGCTTCGGGCAGCGACTTGTAGTTTGGGTAGATTGCCGCCGCGAAGGCCTCGAACTCGTAGAAAGGGAAGTTCGGCGTGCGGCGCGCATAGGCGTGGCTCATGCGGCTGAGAACGCCGGCGGCCATGGAGCGGGCCGCGAGCTCGCGCAGTTGCGGAGCATCGGGCAAGTCGGGGGCCATGGCGTCGAACATGAGCCGGAACGAATCCCAGCGCTGGCCGAGATCGATCAGTTCGCCGCGCGAGGTACCGGAATCGAAATCACGCTTGTGCATGTTGATGTCGTGCAGGCGGTAATAGGCCTGGACCTCGGCGACGAAGGCAATGTCGCTGACGGCGGCGGTGCGCAGCCACATCTCGAAATCGCCGGCATGGGGGAGCTCGGGGCGGTAGCCGCCGATGCGGCGGAGCACGCTGGTGCGCATCACGACGCTGGGCGTGGGCACCACGTTGTAGCCGGCCTTGCAGCGGGCGGTCAGCCAATCGTGCCCGTTCCATACGTACCAGTCGGGACGGTCGGAGGTCGAAACCGGCGGCGGGTTGCCGCGAAAATCGATGGTGCGGCCATAGACGAGGCCGACCGAGGGCTCGGCGGCGAGCAGCCGGGCGGCGCGCGCCAAGGCGCCTTCGGCCAGAAGATCATCGGCCGAGAGCAGGATGACGTAGTCGCCCGTCGCGAGTGCCAGGCCCTTGTTGTAGGTGGCGATGTGGCCGAGGTTCTTCTCGTTGGGGACGACGCGGATGCGGCTGTCGGCGGCGGCCAGACGGTTGGCGACGGCGAGACTGTCGTCGGTCGAGCAGTCGTCCACGATGATGATTTCGACCGCCAGGTCGCCGTTGCCGCGGATGCTGCCGACGCTGGCCTCGAGGTAGCGCGCGTAGTTGTAGCACGGAATGACCACGCTGGCCTTGCCCACGGGCGCGGCCGCCGTGGTGGAAGGCTTCACCCGTCCGCCACTACCGGCCACGAACAGGCGGTTGAGTAAGTCCATCTCGCGCTCCTTTGATGCCGCAGTATCGGCAAGCGGGGAGAGGCGATCAGTCGATAAAACGGACTATGCCGTTTCAAACCCGGGCGAACTTGCGGCTGAGAAAGGGCGAGCCGGCGACGCCGAAGCGCCAGGGCTTTTCGACTGCCTTGGTGATGCCGATGCGCGGGCCGATGGCGATCCGGGCGGCGCCCGTTCCGGGGGCAAAGGTGAACGGGGGCGCGGCGAGCCCATGCCCATCGAGATCGCGGGTGACGCCCATGGCCTCGCAGAGCTTGCCCGGCCCCGAGCAGAGCTGGCGGATATCCTCGAGTCCGCGGCGCTCGCGCATGATGGCGATGCCGGCTGTCGGCTCGATGGCACGGATCAGCACGGCGCTGGCGTGGCTGCAGACGAAATTGAGGCACCAGTGAATGCCGTAGGAGCGGTAGACATAGACCCGCGCCGGCGGGCCGAACATGGCGGCGTTGCGCGGGGTCGGGCCACGGTAGGAATGGGAGGCGGGGTCCTCGGGGTGATAGGCTTCGGTCTCGACGATGAGGCCGCCGACGCCATCGACGAGCAGGGTAGCGCCCAAGAGGTCAGGGGCGACCAGCGCGGCTTCACGGTCGAAGAATTGCAGAAGGGTCTGGTTATCCAAAGCGACTCCCCGATCGGTCCCGGACTTGCCTTGGAGGTTATGGCCGTGGCACTGCTCGCGCGCAACGAGGGTTTTGGCTGCATGGCTGACAACAGTCTCAAGTTCGGTACGAGCGGTCTGCGCGGGCTGGTCACGGATCTCGTGGGGCCGGCGAGCGTCCGGTACACCCTGGCGTTCGTCGATTATCTAAAGGGCAAGGGCGCGCTGGCCGAGGGGGACACGTTGCTCGTGGGACGCGACCTGCGCGATTCGAGCCCGGCTATCGCCGGAGCCGTGGTTGCGGCGGCGCGGCATGCGGGCCTGACGCCCGTCGATTGCGGCGAACTGCCGACGCCGGCGCTGGCGCTGGAGAGCCAGCGGCTCGGCGCCCCGGCGGTGATGGTGACGGGCAGCCATATTCCGGCGGACCGGAACGGGCTCAAGTTCTACGTGGCGAGCGGCGAGATCGAGAAGGCCGACGAAGCGGGGATCATCGCGGCGCTGGCGCATGTCGACGGTGGCGAGATCGACGTGCGCCCGCTCGGGTCGGGCGAGAGTTCGGCCCTGGCGCGCTACGAGCGGCGCTATGGCAGCTTCCTGCCGAACGGGGCGCTGCGTGGTCTGCGGATCGGCGTGTTCCAGCATTCTTCCGTAGCCCGCGATCTTCTGGTGCGGGTGCTGCACGCCTTCGGGGCGGATGTGGTGGAGCTCGGACGGTCCGACGTGTTCGTGCCTGTCGACACCGAGGCCGTGAGCCCGGAATATTCGCGCCGGGCCGGCGTGTGGACGGCGGACCTCGTGCTCGACGCGATCGTTTCGACCGATGGCGATGCCGACCGGCCGCTGCTGGTCGATCAATGCGGCAATTTCGTCGGCGGCGACCTCGTGGGTCTGCTGACAGCCAAATTCCTGGGGGCTGACGTCGTCGTGACGCCGGTGACCTCGAACTCGGCCATCGAGGCTTCCGGCTATTTCGAAAACGTGGTGCGGACGCGTGTCGGCTCGCCGTTCGTGATCGCCGCCATGAAGGAGGCGGCGGAGGGCGCGGTGGTGGTGGGCTTCGAGGCCAATGGCGGGGTATTGCTCGGTTCTACCGCGCGCGGCCTGCCGGCGTTGCCGACGCGCGATGCCATGCTGCCGATCCTGGCGGTGCTCGGAACGATGCGCGCCGAAGGCAAGTCGCTCTCCGAACTCGTGGCGCAATTGCCGCCGCGCCATGGGCGCAGCGACCGGCTCGAACAGGTGCCGGCGGAGAGGTCGGCGCTGCTCATGGAGCGCCTGGGCGCGGATGCGGCCGGTTATTTCGCCGAACTCGGGCGGGTCGACGGCGTTTCGAGTGTCGACGGCCTGCGCTTCACCCTCGAGGGCGGCGATGTCGTCCACTACCGGCCATCGGGCAATGCTCCCGAGCTACGGTGCTACACCGAGGCCGCATCGGCCGAGCGCGCGGCCGAACTGCTCGCCTGGGGGCTTGCGGCGGCCGAGCGCGTGGTGCGCTAGGCCCGGAAGGCGACGAGGCCGGCAGCGGTCGCCATCATGACGCCGGCCGTCTTGTTGAGGCGCCGGATGGCCTTGGAACTGGTGAAGAGCTCGCGGGCGCGGGCGGCCAGGAAGGCATAGCCGCAACCGATGATCAGCAGAACCACGATGACGATGGCCGTGATCTCGGCGAAGGCCAGCGGGGTCATGCGGTCGAGCGGAACGACCGTCGGAAGCAGGGCGAGGTAGAAGACAATGGTCTTGGGGTTGCCCAGGGTCAGCGAGAACCCGGAGAGGAACGTGCGGCCCCAGTGTTCCTCGGCGCGGGGCCCGATCTGCTCGGAGCCGGGCTTGGCGTTCCAGAACGTCCAGGCGATGTAGAGCAGGTAGAGCGCGCCGGCGATGCGCACGATCTCGAAGACCGCGTTGAAATAGTGCGCGATCGTGGCGAGGCCGAAGACCGCGAACACCAGGTAGACGAGATCGCCGGCCAGAATGCCGAGCACCATGGGGAACGCCGCGCGGAAGCCGCCGCCCAGGGCTCTCGCCACGACGGCGGCAACGCCCGGCCCCGGTACGAGCACGGCAATGGCATAGGCGGCGGTGAAGGCGAGAAGGGTGAACAAGTCCATGTGGGGCGCTCCGGAAGGCGAGCGAACATAGGGGATTTCGCCGGAGGTGGCGAGAGGGCTATTCCGGCCTCCCGCGGGGTGGGGAGGCCGCGATTTTGCGCGTGGATCAGGGGAGGCGCGCGAGGCGTTCGGTCAGCAGGGCGTAGAAGCCTTCGGCGTCGCCATTGCGCATGAAAGTGGCGTTCCGCGGCCGGTCGGTGACGTGCCAGTAGTCGGCGACCGTCATGCCGACCGTCAGCTCGCTTGCCGTCTCGATGGTGACGTTGCAGAGGCGCCCCTCGAAGAGTTCGGGCTTGAGCAGGTAGGCGGTAACGCACGGATCGTGCAGCGGGGCGCCTTCCCAGCCGTATTTCTTGAGATCGAAGCTCTCCGAAAAGGTGAGCATATCCGCTACCGCGGCGCCGGAGCGATTGCCCAGGGCCCGCAGCGCATCGATGCGCGGGCGGGTGGACTGGATCTGGTGGGTGACGTCGAGCGGCAGGATGGTGATGGGCGCGCCGCAACGCATCACGACGTCGGCGGCCTCGGGATCGACGTAGATATTGAACTCGGCCGCCGGAGTGATGTTGCCGACCTCGAAATAGGCGCCGCCCATCATGACGATCTCGGCAATGCACGAGGCGATCTGGGGCGCCTTGTTGAGGGCCATGGCGATGTTGGTCAGTGGCCCGAGGGTGCACAGGGTGACCGTGCCCGGCTCGTGGGCGAGGAGTGTTTCGATGATGAAATCCACCCCGTGCTGGTCCTGGAGCGCGATCGCGGGCTCGGGCAGGTCGGGGCCATTGAGGCCGGTGTCGCCATGGACATGCTCGGCTGTGACGAGCGGACGGCGCAGCGGACGGGCACAGCCGGCATAGACCGGAATGTCGGTGCGGCCGGAAAGCTCGACAACCTTGAGGGCATTCCTCGAATTGTTGGCAAGGCCGACATTGCCGGCGACGGCCACGACACCGAGAACCTCCAGTTCCTCCGGGGAGGCCAGCGCCAGCAGGATGGCTACCGCATCGTCCTGGCCCGGATCGGTGTCGATGATGATCTTCTTTTTCATTGCTTTGCCTTGCAGCGTTTCGATTCCGGCCCGGACAATACTGAGGCTTTGCACCGCCGTCGATTGGGGCGCTGGAACGAAGGGACGCGCAGTCCGTTGTCACGGTTTGGAGGATCACGGCTTTGGCGAACACCGGTTTGGGGCAACGAATGCCGCTGGGGACCAGCCCGCAAAATTCGCAGTTCGAACGCATACTCAATAACGCTGCGCGCTTCGGCATCGTGCTGATCGCGTGCGTGGTGGCGTTCGTTGCGATCGATGCCGCACAGGTGCTGCTGGCGCCGGTGTTCATCGCCGTCACAATCGGGCTGATGTTCGGCCCGTTGGCCGACCGCTTCGAGCGCGTCGGCGTGCCGCCGGGCCTTTCGGCGGGGATGGTCGTCATTCTCTTCATCGTGCTGCTCGCCATGGGCATGACGCTCTTTGCAGTGCCGCTTTCCGAATGGGTGGCGCGCATTCCGGCAATCTGGGAGAAGCTGCGCGGAGAGGCGATGGCGCTGCGCGAACCGCTCTCAGCAATAGCGACGCTTCAGAACCAGGTGCGCGAGATCGTCGGGGGCGGGGCCACGATGTCGGTGACGGTCGACAGCGGCAACCCGGTTACCGATATCGCCCTCCAGGCGCCCGCGCTCTTTGCGCAGATCCTGGTGTTCCTCGTGAGCCTCTATTTCTTCCTCGCCACCCGTCACCAGATCCGGGCGGCAGCCCTCTCGGTATGCGTGACGCGCCGCATGCGCTGGCGCACGGCGCATGTCTTCCGGGACGTCGAGACCAAGGTCTCGCGGTTCCTGCTTTCGGTGACCGTGATCAACTTCTGCGTGGGCGTGGCGGTGACGCTAGCCATGTGGGCGGCGGGGATGCCGTCGCCGGTACTGTGGGGAGCGCTCGCGGCGCTGGTCAACTACATCCCCTACGTGGCCCAGGCGGTGATGGTGACGGTGCTGTTCGTGGTGGCGCTGGGCACCCAGCAGGACCTGGTGCATGTGCTGCTGCCGGTGGGGCTCTACCTCGTCATCAGTTTTTCGGAAGGGCAGGTGATTACCCCGCAAATTCTGGGGCGGACGCTGACGCTCAATCCTTTCCTCGTCTTTCTCTCGATCGGCTTCTGGATCTGGGTATGGGGGCCCGTTGGCGGGCTTGTCGCCGTGCCCTCGCTTCTCATGCTGACGTCGTTCCTCGAGCATGTCTTGCCCAGGGGCGTAGACGAGGAAGCGCCGATACCGGCGCGGGTGCGGGCGCGCGTCGTGCGCGAGGCCGCCGAGGAAATCGCCGCCAAGCGGCGCGAGGAGGAAGAGGCGGAGCGGCGCGCCGAGGAAGCCAAGCTTCCCGAAGAGACGCCGCCGGCCGAACCGGCGCCAGAAAACCCCACGCGCCGCAGGAGCAAGGGTGGCAGCAGCGCGGCGCCCGCGGCAGGGTGACGCTTGACGGGCTGCCCGCGGATCACGACTATCGTTTCCCCTCGATAGCACACAGCCCGGATTCTCAATGGAAAGCGCAACTGAACACGCTGCCGAACTGGCGGCGCATGGCGGCATCGATCTGGTACAGGTCGTGATCCTGCTCGCGGCGGGCGTCATCGCTGTGCCGGTATTCCGGCGACTGGGCCTGGGTTCGGTCCTGGGTTACCTGGCGGCGGGCCTGGTGGTGGGGCCGTTCGGCCTGAAGATCGTCAGCGATCCGCAGGCGATCCTGCACGCAGCCGAACTAGGCGTAGTGCTGTTCCTGTTCATCATCGGGCTCGAAATGGAGCCGCAGAGGCTCTGGGCACTGCGCAAGCAGATCTTCGGGCTCGGCGTGCTGCAGGTTCTCGCGTGCGGAGCGATCCTGACCGTGGTCGGGATATTGCTCGGCTTCGGGCCGGCGGTGGCTTTCGTCTTCGGCATGGGTTTCGTGCTGACATCGACGGCGATCGTCATGCAGGTGCTCGAGGAGCGGGGCGAACTGGCCACCGAGCCGGGCCAGAAGATCGTCTCGATCCTGTTGCTCGAAGATCTCGCCATCGTGCCGCTGCTTGCCATCGTCGCCATCATCGCTCCTACGGGGGAGGGCGGAGATTTCATGTCGCGCTTCATCAGCATCGGAGTGGCGCTGGGCACCGTGATCGGACTGGTTGCCGTGGGACGATGGATCCTCAACCCGGTGTTCAAGTTCCTGGCCGATGCCAAGGCGCGCGAGGTGATGACCGGCGCCGCGCTTCTCGTCGTCCTCGGCGCGGCGGTGGTCATGGAAATGGGCGGCCTTTCGATGGCCATGGGCGCGTTCCTGGCCGGCGTGCTGCTTTCGACCTCGAGCTTCAAGCACCAGCTCGAGGCGGATGTCGAGCCTTTCCGCGGGCTGCTGCTAGGCCTCTTTTTCCTCGCCGTCGGCATGGCGCTCGATGTTTCCGTGGTGATCTCGAACTGGCAGATCATTGCGCTGAGCGTGGTGGCGTTCATGCTGGTGAAGGGAGCGGTCATCTACCTGGTGGCCCGCATCACCAAGAGCGGCCATGCGGAGGCCCTCGAACGCTCCGTAATGATGGCGCAGGGCGGTGAGTTCGCCTTCGTGCTCTATACCACTGCGGCGTCGGCGGGCCTGATTTCGGGGCCGACCAACAATATTTTCACCGCCACCGTGATCCTCTCGATGGTGCTCACCCCCTTTTCGCTCATCGCGCTGCGCTATCTCATGCCCAAACGACAGCAGTCCATGGAGGGAGTGGAGCAGATCCCCGATGGCCTGCACGGCCAGGTACTGGTGATCGGCTTCGGGCGCTTCGGGCAGATCGCCACACAGCCGCTGCTGGTGCTCAAGCACCGGGTCTCGATCATCGACAACGACACCGACATGATCCGGGCCGCCTCGCAGTTGCGGTTCAAGGTCTATTACGGCGACGGCACGCGCCTCGATATCCTGAGGGCCGCGGGAGCCGGCACGGCCGACGTGATCATGATCTGCGTGGACAAGAAGGAATCGGCCACGCGCATTGCCGAACTGCTGCGCGACGAGTTCCCGCTGGCGCGGGTCTACGCGCGCGCCTTCGACCGCGGGCATGCCATCGAGCTGCTCAATACGGGCGTCGAGTACCAGATCCGCGAGACCTTCGAATCCGCCCTGACGTTCGGCTCACGCGTCGCCCAGGCGCTGGGGGCCACTGCCGATGAGGCCGCCGACGTGATCGCCGGCGTGCGCGGCCGCGATGCCAAGCGCTTCGAGCTCCAGCAGATGGGCGGCGGCATCACCGCCGGCCGTGACCTGCTGATCAGCAATGCCGAAGAGCAGGCCCGCGAAGGCGGCGTTTCGACCACCGGTCCGGACGAGGCGGAAACAGGAGATCGCGAGCAGGTTTAGCGCGGGGCGCGAAGGGGTAGGAGGCTCGACCGATTTCCGGGCTTTTCATCTGCATCGATTGCATGCCAGAGTGTGCATAGAGGGGAACATCGCTATGAACATGGATAAGAGGAATGGCCGAACAGCCACTCGTCATCGACTCCAATGCCCCTCGTCCCGAACCGCGCACTTCTTCGGTTGAGACGCTTCGCCAGGAAATCCTGGAAAGGCTGACCTATTCGGTCGGAAAGGATCCAGCAGTTGCGCGCCCGCACGACTGGCTGACGGCCACGGTCCTGACGGTCCGTGACCGGATCATGGACCAGTGGATGGAGTCCTCGCGCGATACCTGGCGCACGGGCAAGAAGCGGGTCTATTACCTCAGCCTCGAGTTCCTGATCGGGCGCCTGATGCGCGATGCCATGAGCAATATCGGCATCATGGAGCAGGTGCAGGACGCGCTCAAATCGCTCGATGTCGACGTGGGGATGCTGGTGAACCTGGAGCCGGATGCGGCGCTGGGCAATGGCGGCCTCGGTCGGCTGGCGGCGTGCTTCATGGAATCGATGGCGACGCTCAAGATTCCGGCCTACGGGTACGGTATCCGATACGTGCACGGCCTCTTCCGCCAGGAAATGAGCGAGGGCTGGCAGGTCGAACTGCCCGAAGAATGGCTGGCGCACGGCAATCCCTGGGAATTCGAGCGACGCGAGAGCTCCTACGAAATCGGGTTCGGCGGGCATGTCGAACCGATCACCGAGCCCGACGGCACGGTGCGGCAGGAATGGCGCCCGTCCGACCACGTGCTGGCGGTGGCCTTCGATACTCCGATAGTGGGCTGGCGCGGGGCGCGGGTGAATACGCTGCGCCTGTGGAGCTCGCAGCCGATCGACCCGATCCTGCTCGACCGGTTCAATTCGGGCGACCATATCGGCGCGCTCGAGGAAAGCGCGAAGGCCGAGGCGATCACGCGCGTGCTCTATCCCGCCGACGCAACCCCGGCAGGGCAGGAGCTGCGCCTGCGCCAGGAATTCTTTTTCTCCTCGGCCTCGCTGCAGGACATCGTGCGGCGGCATTTGCAGCAATACGGAGACCTGGGTTCGCTCCCCGACAAGGTCGCAGTGCAGCTCAACGATACGCACCCGGCCATCTCGGTGGCAGAACTGATGCGCATCCTGATGGACCTGCACGGAATGAAGTTCGCGGCGGCATGGACAATCTGCCGGGGCGTTTTCGGCTATACCAACCACACGCTGCTGCCCGAGGCGCTCGAGACCTGGCCGGTGGCGTTGCTCGAGCGGCTGCTGCCGCGGCACATGCAAATCATCTACTCGATCAATGCCGAAGTGCTGGCCGACGCGCGCACGCGCGCCGGGTTCAACGACACGCAGGTCGCCGCCATTTCGCTGATCGACGAGAATGGCGGGCGGCGGGTGCGCATGGGGCAGCTGGCCTTCGTGGGCTCCCATTCCATCAACGGCGTCTCCGCCCTCCACACCGAACTCATGAAGAAGACGGTCTTCAAGGACCTCCACCGGCTCTACCCGGACCGGATCAACAACAAGACCAACGGGATCACCCCGCGCCGCTGGCTGCTCGAGTGCAATCCCGGCCTCACCCGACTCATCACCGACAGGATCGGCCCGGATTTCCAGGACGACGTGATGCTGCTCAAGGCGCTCGAGGCCCATGCGGAGGATCCGAACTTCCAGCAGCAGTTCGCGGCCATCAAGCGTGCCAACAAGGCGGCGCTGGCCGATCTCATCCGTGAGCGCATGAACATCGTGGTGTCGCCCGATGCGCTGTTCGACGTGCAGATCAAGCGCATCCACGAATACAAGCGGCAGCTGCTCAACATCATCGAGGCGGTGGCGCTTTACGACGAAATTCGCGCCCATCCGGAACGAAACTGGGTTCCACGCGTAAAGGTATTCGCAGGCAAGGCGGCGCCGGGCTACTGGAACGCCAAGCTGATCATCAAGCTTATCAACGACGTATCCAAGGTCATCAACAACGATCCGTCCGTGCGGGGCCTGCTCAAGGTGGTGTTCCTGCCCAACTACAATGTGTCGTTGGCCGAGACGATCATTCCGGCGGCGGACCTGTCCGAGCAGATTTCGACTGCCGGCATGGAGGCGTCGGGGACCGGCAACATGAAGTTCGGGCTCAACGGCGCCTTGACCGTCGGGACGCTCGACGGCGCCAATATCGAGATGCGCGACAATGTGGGGGACGAGAATATCTTCATCTTCGGACTGACCGCAGAACAGGTGGCCGAGAAGCGCGCGCGCAGCGAAGTGCCGCGCGCCTCGATCGACAATTCACCGCGCCTCAAGGAGGCGCTGGAATCGATCTCCTCGGGGCTCTTCTCGCCGGACGACCGCAACCGTTATCGCGATCTCATCGGCGGGCTCTACGATCACGACTGGTTCTTCGTGGCGCGGGACTTCGATGCCTATGCCGCCACGCAGCGCAAGATCGATAACCTCTGGAATAACCCAAACAAATGGTATTCCATGGCGATACGAAACACCGCCAATATGGGATGGAGTTCGTCGGACCGGACCATTCGGCAATATGCCGAGGACATCTGGAGCGTGCCGGTAAGTGGGGGCGAGTAACGCGTGGCAAAGGCGAGTTGGCAGGCGGACCCGAAGGACGTCGAAGCGGTCGTCAATGGCACCCATAGTGATCCGTTCGGAGTACTAGGACTACAGCAGATCGGGCAGGACTGGGTGCTGCGCGCCTTCATTCCCCATGCCGAGACGGTCTCAGCGTTCACGCTCGACGGGCGCGACCTCGGAGTGCTGCCGCCGCGCCATCCGGCCGGGTTCTTCGAGGGCAAGGTCGACGTCGACAAACGCAGCCCCATCCGCTACCGCGCCGCCAATACCGGCGGGGAGTGGGACGTCTACGATCCCTACAGCTTCGGCCCAGTACTCGGTCCGATGGACGACTACTACATCGGCGAGGGCAGCCACCTGCGGCTCTTCGACAAGCTCGGCGCGCACGAGATGGAATTCGAGGGCATCCACGGCACGCATTTCGCGGTGTGGGCTCCGAACGCCCGGCGCGTGAGCGTGGTGGGACCGTTCAACGACTGGGACGGCCGCCGCAACCCAATGCGCTGCCGGTTCGATACAGGCATCTGGGAAGTGTTCATCCCGGTGCTGGGGACGGGTACGCTCTACAAGTACGAGATCGTCGGCAAGGACGGTGAACTGGTGCCGCTCAAGGCCGATCCGTTCGCCCGGCAATCGGAATTGCGGCCCAAGACGGCCTCTGTGGTGCCCGACCCGACGCCCTTCGTCTGGTCCGACGGCGACTACATGGAAGAGCGCCGCAAGAAGGACTGGCGGCGCGAGCCGATGTCCATCTACGAGGTGCATCTGGGCTCGTGGCGCCGCCGGCCGGACGGTGGGTTCCTGACCTACGACCAGCTCGCCGAGCAGTTGGTGCCTTATGTAGCGGACCTGGGCTACACCCATATCGAGATGCTGCCCATCAGCGAGCATCCGTTCGATCCGTCCTGGGGCTATCAGCCGACGGGGCTCTATGCGCCGACTTCGCGTTTCGGCGACCCGGCGGGGTTCGCTCGGCTGGTCAATGCCGCCCATGAGGCGGGGCTGGGCGTGATCCTGGACTGGGTGCCCGCGCACTTCCCGACCGACGAGCATGGGTTGGCGCGGTTCGATGGCACGGCGCTTTACGAGCACCTCGATCCGCGAAAGGGCTACCACCCGGACTGGAACACGGCGATCTACAATTTCGGGCGCAAGGAAGTGGTGAGCTTCCTGGTCAACAATGCGCTCTACTGGCTCGAATATTTCCACATCGACGGGCTGCGCGTGGATGCGGTGGCTTCCATGCTCTATCTCGATTACTCGCGCAATGCGGGCGAGTGGGTGCCCAACAAGCATGGTGGCAATGAGAACCTGGAGGCCATCGAGTTCATCAAGCGGGTGAACAAGGAGGCCTACCGGCTCCATCCGGGCACGTTCATGATCGCGGAGGAATCCACGGCGTGGCCAGGGGTCAGCCAGCCGGTGCACACGGGCGGGCTCGGCTTCGGGTTCAAGTGGAACATGGGGTTCATGAACGACACCCTGCGTTACATGAGCCGCGAGGCGATCTATCGCAAGTATCACCACAACGACATGACGTTCGGGCTGATCTACGCGTTCTCGGAGAACTTCGTACTGCCGCTCAGCCATGACGAGGTGGTGCACGGCAAGGGCTCGCTCATCAACAAGATGCCGGGCGACGACTGGCAGCAGTTCGCCAACCTGCGGGCCTATTACGCCTACATGTGGGGACACCCGGGCAAGAAGCTGCTGTTCATGGGCCAGGAATTCGCCCAGCGCGACGAGTGGGACGAAGGCAAGGCGCTCGACTGGTGGCTGCTCGATGCGGGCATGCACGAGGGGGTTCGGCGCCTGGTAGGGGACCTCAACGCCGCCTATCGCGAACTGCCGGCCCTGCACGCGCGCGATTGCGAGCCGGAAGGGTTCGAGTGGATCATCGGAAACGATCACCATAACTCGGTATTCGCCTGGGTCAGGCGGGCGCCGGGGTCAGATCCGGTGGTGGTGATCTCGAACTTCACGCCAGTGCCACGTGACAATTATAGCCTGCCCATGCCGCAGGCCGGACGGTGGGTCGAACGGGTCAACACCGATGCCGGCTGGTATGGCGGGTCCAACAAGGGCAACCAGGGTGCGGTCATTGCGCGTGAGAATGCGGGCGAAGGATGGCCGGCGACGGCCACGCTCTACCTTCCGCCCCTGGCAACACTGATCTTGAAATACGACCCGGAGTAATCCGGGCGTCGGGAGGGCTTGAGATATGGCAGACTATCGGACTCCATCGCCTCTGGCGCGCGAGGCAATGGCCTATGTACTGGCCGGGGGACGCGGCACCCGGCTGATGGAACTGACGGACCGGCGCGCCAAGCCGGCCGTGTATTTCGGGGGCAAGTCGCGCATCATCGACTTCGCGCTCTCCAACGCCCTCAACTCGGGTATCCGCCGCATATCGGTGGCCACGCAGTACCAGGCGCACAGCCTGATCCGGCATCTGTCACGCGGCTGGAACTTCCTGCGGCCCGAGCGTAACGAGAGCTTCGACGTGCTGCCCGCGAGCCAGCGCGTGTCGGAAGACATGTGGTACGCGGGCACGGCCGATGCGGTCTACCAGAACATGGACATCATCGAGGATTATGGCGCGCGCTACATCGTGGTGCTGGCGGGCGACCATATCTACAAGATGGACTATGAAATCATGCTCCGCCAGCACGTGGATACGGGCGCGGACGTGACCATCGGGTGCCTGGAAGTGCCGCGCATGGAAGCCACGGGCTTTGGCGTGATGGCCGTGGACGGGCGCGACCGGGTGATCAATTTCGTCGAAAAGCCGAAGGATCCGCCGGGTATTCCGGACAAGCCCGATACAGCGCTGGCCTCGATGGGCATCTATGTCTTCGAGACGCGGTTCCTGATGGAGCAATTGCGCCGCGACGCAGCTACCGAGGGCTCGAGCCGCGACTTCGGCAAGGACATCATTCCCTATATCGTCAAGAACGGCACGGCCTGGGCCCACCGGTTCACGCGCTCCTGCGTGCGCTCCTCCAAGGAGGATGTGGCCTATTGGCGCGACGTGGGGACGGTGGACGCATACTGGAAGGCCAATATCGACCTAACGGACGTCGTGCCCCAGCTCGATCTTTACGACCGGGACTGGCCGATCTGGACCTATGCGGAGATCACTCCGCCGGCCAAGTTCGTCCACGACGTGGACGGGCGGCGCGGCTCGGCGGTGTCCTCGCTGGTTTCGGGCGACTGCATCGTCTCGGGTGGCATGCTGCATCGCACGCTGCTGTCGACAGGTGCGCGCGTGCACTCCTATTCCGAGCTCAACGAGGCGGTGGTGCTCCCCTATTGCCAGATCGGGCGCGGCGCCCGGTTGCGCAAGGTGGTGATCGACCGTGGCGTGCAGATACCGGACGGATTGGTGGTGGGCGAGGATCCCGAATTCGATGCGCGCTGGTTTAGGCGCACCGAAGAGGGGGTTACGCTGATCACCCAGCCCATGATCGACAAGTACCTGGCGGGACGATGATCGAAGTCCTATCGGTTGCCTCGGAGGCCTATCCGCTGATCAAGACGGGTGGGTTGGCAGACGTCGCCGGCGCCTTGCCCGCAGCCCTGGCGCCGCGCGGCGTCTCCATGCGGACACTGGTGCCCGGATACCCGTCGGTGCTCGAAAAACTCACCAGCGGGCGGCAGGTCGCGGCGGTCGATGACCTCTGGGGTGGACCGGGACGGTTGCTCGCGGGCCGCGCGGGCGGTCTCGACGTCATCGCGATCGAGGCGGCCCATCTCTACGATCGTCCGGGGAACCCCTATATGGGGCCGGATGGCTGGGACTGGCCGGACAACTGGAAACGTTTCGCCGGACTGAGCTGGATTGCGAGCGAATTGGCCCTGGGCCTCGTCGAAGGCTACCGCCCGCAGGTGCTGCATTGCCACGACTGGCAGGCGGGCCTGGCTCCGGCCTATGTCAAGTTCGGCCCCTCGGACCGGATCAAGACGGTGATGACGGTCCACAATATCGCCTTCAAGGGCTCGTTCGGGCCCGACATCTTCCCGCAGTTGCGGCTGCCCGCTCATGCCTACGGGGTAAGCGGGGTGGAGTATTACGGCGGGGTGAGCTTTCTCAAATCGGGGCTCGAATGCGCCGATGCGGTGACCACGGTAAGCCCCAACTACGCTGACGAAATCCGCACCCCTGCCTTCGGCATGGGGCTGGAAGGGCTGCTCAACGGCCGGGCGGATTCGGTCTATGGCATTCTCAACGGCATCGATACCGATGTCTGGGATCCGGCGACGGATCCGGCGTTGAGCCAGAACTACACTGCCGCGACCGTGCACCAGCGGCGCGTCAACAAGCAGGCGCTCATCGAGCGTTTTGGTCTCGACGGCGAGGATGGTCCGCTGTTCTGCGTCATCAGCCGCCTCACCGGACAGAAGGGCATGGACCTGCTCATCCAGGTGGTGGATGGACTCGTGGCCCTGGGTGGGCGGCTTTGCGTGCTCGGCTCGGGTGAACCGCATCTGGAAGACGGGTTTCGCCACGCGACGGCGCGCCATCCCGGCAAGGTGGGGCTCATCACGGGGTATGACGAGCCGCTTTCGCACCTCATGCAGGCCGGGGCCGACGCAATTCTCATTCCCTCACGGTTCGAGCCGTGCGGGCTGACCCAGCTTTACGGCCTGCGTTACGGCTGCGTGCCGGTGGTGAGCCGGATCGGCGGGCTGGCCGATACGGTGATCGATGCCAACCCTGCCGCGCTGCTGGCGGGGGTCGCCACGGGCTTCAAGCACGATGCGGACAACGCACACGCGCTCTACGAAGCCATCCGCAAGGCGACCATGATGTTTGCCGATGAGAAGACCTGGCGCAAGATTCAGCGCCGGGGAATGAAATCGGACGTTTCCTGGGCGGCGAGCGCGGAGCGCTATGCCGACCTTTATGCTGATCTGATCGGGGTGAGACGCGATGACAATCAGGACGATTGAGACCAAGCCCTATTCGGACCAGAAGCCGGGCACCTCGGGCCTGCGCAAGCGGGTGACCGTGTGGCAGCAGCCCAACTATGTCGAGAACTACATCCAGTCGATCTTCGATGTGCTCGAGGACCGGCAGGGCAAGACGCTGGTGATCGGCGGGGATGGGCGCTTCTACAATGACGTCGCCATCCAGAAGGCGATCAAGATCGCGGCGGCGAACGGGTTCGGCAAGGTGCTGGTCGGGCAGGGAGGCCTGCTCTCTACCCCGGCGGCTTCCCACATGATCCGGCACAACAAGGCCTTCGGCGGGCTCGTGCTTTCGGCCAGCCACAATCCGGGCGGACCGGATGGCGACTTCGGCATCAAATACAATATTTCCAATGGCGGCCCGGCACCCGAGGCGATCACCGAGGCGGTGTTCGAACGCTCCAAGGTCATCGGCGCCTACCGCATTGCGGACGTGCCGGATGTCGACCTGAGCCGCATCGGCACGCAGTCCTCGGGCGAGATGGTGGTTGAGGTGGTCGATCCGGTCACCGACTACGCGGCGCTGATGGAAACGCTCTTCGATTTCGACGCCATCTCGACGCTCTTCAAGAGCGGGTTCCGCATGCGGTTCGATGCCATGCACGCAGTCACCGGCCCCTATGCCCACAGGATTGTCGAGGGGATGCTGGGGGCGCCGGCGGGTACGGTGATCAACGGCGTGCCGTCGCCCGATTTTGGCGGCGGGCATCCGGACCCCAACCTGGTCTATGCCAAGGATCTCTATGACCTGCTGATGTCGCCGGAAGGCCCCGATTTCGGCGCGGCCTCGGACGGGGACGGAGACCGCAATCTCATCATCGGCAAGAACCGGTTCGTGACGCCTTCGGATTCGCTGGCGATCCTGGCGGCCAACGCGCCGCTGGCTCCTGGCTATGCGGCGGGCATCGCCGGCATCGCGCGGTCGATGCCGACGAGCGCGGCAGCTGATCGCGTTGCCGAGAAACTCGGCATCGAGATGCACGAGACGCCGACGGGCTGGAAGTTTTTCGGCAACCTGCTCGATGCCGGTCGCGTGACGATCTGCGGCGAGGAGAGCGCGGGAACGGGCTCCAACCACGTGCGCGAGAAGGATGGGCTGTGGGCGGTGCTGCTGTGGCTCAACATCATCGCGGCGCGCAAGCAGAGCGTGGACCAGATCGTGCGCGAGCACTGGGCGACCTATGGGCGCAACTACTATACGCGCCACGACTATGAGGAGGTCGACAGCGCCGTCGCCCACAAGCTCGTCGATGACCTGCGTGCGCAGTTGCCGGATCTGGTGGGAAAGTCATTCGGCAACCTCACGGTTTCCTATGCCGACGACTTCTCCTATACCGACCCGATCGATGGCTCGGTGAGCGCGCGCCAGGGCATCCGCATCGGCTTCGTGGACGGCTCGCGCATCGTGCTGCGGCTGAGTGGAACCGGAACGGTCGGGGCAACGTTGCGGCTCTATGTCGAACGATATGAACCGGCCGATGGACAGCACGAGCTCGATACCCAAGCCGCTCTCGAACCTCTCATCGCTCTCTCCGAGCAGCTCGCAGGAATCAAGGAACGCACGGGCCGGCAGGCGCCGGACGTCATCACCTGAGGTTTTGACTGACGTGAAGCCCATGCTGGTACCCAATGGCGGCAGCTCCGAGCAGCTCGGAGCGACCGTCACCGCCGAAGGTGTCAATTTCGCCGTCTATTCGGAGACGGCCTCGGCCCTCTACGTCTCGCTCTATGACGAGCTGGACAAGGAGATCGAGCGGTTCGAACTCGACGGACACAAGGATAATATCCATTTCGGCCTGATCGCCGGGATCGGCCCCGGCGCCAAGTACGGCTTCCGGGCAGATGGCCCCTACGATCCGGCGCAGGCCTATTTCTTCGATCCCAACAAGCTGCTGGTGGACCCATATGCGAGGCGGCTCGATCGTCCGTTCGTGCGCAGCCCACGCCTGCGGTTGCCTCGCGAGGACGCGGTCGATACGGCGCCATTGGTGCCCAAGGCGATCGTGGCGGGCAAGATCGCCGAGCCTGCCTCGCCCCGGCGCAAGCATCCTAGCCTCTTCTATGAGCTCAACGTGCGCGGCTACACCATGCGCCACCCGAGCGTGCAGGGCGCGCTTCGCGGGACCGTGGCGGGGCTGACGACCCACCACATCATCGATCACCTGCACTACCTGGGCGTCGATACGGTCGAACTGATGCCGATCGCGGCGTTCATCGATGATGGCCACCTGCCGATCCTGGGGCTCACCAACGCCTGGGGGTATAATCCGGTCGCCTATTTCGCTCCCGATCCGCGCCTGACGCCGCGCGGCATCCAGGAATTGCGGAACATGACCGATCTTTACCGGAAGAACGGCATCTCGGTGATCCTGGACGTGGTCTACAACCACACCGGCGAGGGCGACGACCAGGGACCGGTGCTCAGCCTCAAGGGGCTGGATGCCCGCAGCTATTACCGGTTCGTCGAAGCAGACGGCCAGCAGCACCTCGTCAACGATACCGGCACCGGCAACACGTTGCGGTGCGATCATCCGGCCACGCAGCGCCTGGTCATCGAAAGCCTGCGCTACTGGATCGAGGTGGGCGGCGTCTCCGGCTTCCGGTTCGATCTGGCGCCGGTGCTCGGGCGCGAGCCGGGTTTCAACCCCAATGCGCCGATGCTCGAAATGATCAAGGCCGATCCGGTGCTCTCCAAAGCCATCCTCGTGGCCGAGCCCTGGGATCCGGGCCCGGGTGGCTATCAGCTCGGGCAGTTCGGCAAGGAATTCCGCGAGTGGAACGATACCTACCGTGACGACGTGCGCAGTTTCTGGCGTGGCGACGACGGCAAGATCGGGGCGCTGGCGGGCAAGGTGTCCGGCTCGGCCGAGATCTTCGACTTCGCTGGGCGCAAGCCTTCGGCGGGCGTCAACTTCCTGGCCGTGCACGATGGCTTCACGCTGGCCGACCTCGTCTCCTACTCGGACAAGCACAACGAGGCGAACGGGGAAGACAACCGGGACGGGCATAACAACAACTCGTCCTGGAACAATGGCGTGGAAGGCCCGACGGACGACGAAGAGGTGATTGCGGCGCGCAAGCGCGACGTGCGCGCACTGCTGGCGACGCTTTTCATGTCGCGTGGAACGATGCTGCTCCAGCAGGGCGACGAACTGGGCCGTTCCCAGCAGGGCAACAACAATGCCTATGCGCAGGACAACGAGATCACCTGGCTCGATTTCGAGCATGCCGACGGTGTGCTGGTCGACTATGTGGCGGCGCTCCACAATTTCAGGAAGGCGCATCCCGCCCTCACACACGATCATTTCCTCAGCGGCCAGGAGCGCCATGGCGTGCGCGACGTGGTGTGGCTGCATCCGGAAGGTCGGGAGATGAACGAAGGCGATTGGAATGCCGCGGGAGCCTCGGTGCTCGGGATGCATCTCAACATTTCGGGCGACGAACTCATCGTGTGGTTCAACCGGCAGGCGGAGGCCGTGGAGGCGCAGCTCCCGGCGGGGGAGTGGGTAATCGGGCTGGTTTCGGACGATCAGGCCGAAGTCCCGCTAGATCCGGGCAGCACCACTTTGCCGCCGCGTTCGGTAGTGGTGCTGATGCGGCCCCAGGAAGAACCCGTAGACACTGCGCCCGAGGAGTGAGAGGGTTCGGGCGTATCGTCAGCTTGGACGACGCTCATGTTGATTGCGCAGATCAGCGACATCCATGCATCGCAAGGCGCGGCCTCGCTGGTCATGCTCGACCGAGCGATGCTCTGGGTGGGTGGCCTGAGGCCCGACGCGTTGCTGCTGAGCGGGGACATTGCCAACAAGCCGCATGAGCGCGGATACGAGCTGGTCAAGGCGGCCTTCGCCGGGCTTCGCGTGCCCATCTACATGCTGCCGGGCAATGCCGATGACCGCGAGGCGATGCGCAAGGCGTTCCCCGAGCATGACTACTGGCCCGACGAGGGGCCGATGAACTTCACCCACGAGTTCGAGGAAGGTGTCCGGCTGATCGGCCTCGACGTCACGGTGCCGGGGGCGATTCACGGCGACGCCGGTCCGCACCTCGACTGGCTGGCAGGGCAACTGACGGCGGGCGATACCGCGCCGACCCTCATCATGATGCACCAGAACGCGTTCCCGACCGGCATGAGCGCCTTCGACAAGCACATGTGCCGTAACGCGGATGGGTTCGCCAGGGTGCTGGCCGAGGCCACCGATCCCGTGGCGGCCGTGGTCTGCGGTCATGGCCACCGGCCCATGTTCAGCAGGATCGGGGCGGTCCCCGCCCTGATGTGCCCCTCCCTGGCCCAGGTTAATCCGCTGGTGATCGACGGCCGGGGCGAGCCCGCGACGGTCGATCCGCCCGGCCTCATGGTCCATGCCTTCAACGAAGACGGGCTGGTGAGCCACGTCGTTTCGCTGGCGATCTAGTTCGCTGAATTGTTTCCGAGCCGCAGCTGCGGCCAAGAGAGCGTCAGCGCCTCCGCGCGGAGCGGAGCGGGGAGCCCACTTCCCTCACAACTCCGTGAAGCAAAATCGCTTTTTGCGACGGAAATGCCACAATGGGGCCCCGTGGATTGGGGCAATAACGGCCTCATTTGGACAGGTTCCAAAAGACGCAAAACCGTCGCTATTGTGTCGCGAACATTTCGAAATGTTTCCGAAATTCCGCCCATGAGCAGGAGCTTCATGCGGCCCGTCGACGGTGCTCCGCCGACGACCGCCAGGCACAAGCCGACGGCCAACCTTTCAAGAAACGTCTTTCGGAGCTCAAAATGAAATCCCTTCTCAAGGTCTCTGCGGCCCTCATCATCGCTGCGATCCCGGTGTCCGCAATTGCCGCCGCGCCGGCGCTCGACTTCACCAAGATCGACACCGCCAAGACCGGCAAGGTAACCGAAGCCGAACTCAAGGCCGCCTATCCCTCGCTGACGCCCGACCAGTTCAAGAAGGCCGATACGAATGGCGACGGCACCCTCTCCAAGACCGAATTCGACGCCTGGATGAAGACCCTGGGCTGACCCGGCGCGTTCTCCGCGCAGCGGCGTTCGGCGTATCCCCCCGCGCCGGACGCCGCGTGCGGAAGCTTGTTCCTTCCCTTCTCACAGAGTTTCCAAAATGATGAAGATCAACAAGTTCGCCTCGGTCCTCGCCCTTGCCGCGGTCGTGGCACTGCCGGCCGGTGGCGCTTTCGCGGCCACCACGACGCCCTCCAAGCCGGCAGCCATGACCAAGATGGCCCCGGTTACCGACCCGAGCGGCATGGTCGCCCGGTGGTCCGCCGCCGATATCTCGGGGATCGATGCCGCCAAGGCGGTCAAGATCATCGACCTGCACAAGGCCTACGGCGTTCAGGATGCCAAGAAGATCGCGGCCTATGAGAGCGCCAACAAGAGCCAGATCGCCAAGTTGCGCACGGCGCTCAACAACGATGCCAAGTTCAAGGCCTGGGCCAAGAAGAACCACGTCAACCTCGAGCGCGTGGTCGGCGTCTCGAACGGAGAAGTGGCCGTCTTCTGATCCCGAGCCGAGATGAGGGAGGCGCCGGATACCCAAGGCATCCGGCGCTTTTGTCATGCCTATTCGGCGGCGCGCGCGGGTTCGAGCCCGCCGGCATGCTCGATGAAGGTGATGATCTCGTCGAGGCTTTCCCGTCGCAGGAGGTCGGTGAAGACGTAGGGACGTCCCTCGCGCACCTTGCGGGTGTCGCTTTCCATCACCTCCAGGCTCGCCCCGACATAGGGTGCCAGGTCTGTGTGGGTGACGACCAGGAGGTCCGAGCGCGAGATCGCGGGGCCCCCTTTGCGGGGAATCTTTTCGCCTTGGGCCACCGAGATCACATAGAGCGTGATGTCGGCGAGGTCAGGGGAGAAGGTAGCCGCCAGGTTGTCGCCGCCGGATTCTATGAGAATGATGTCGAGGTCCGGAAACTTGCGGTTGAGCTCGTCGATCGCCGCCAGGTTGAGCGAGGCATCCTCGCGAATGGCGGTGTGCGGGCACCCGCCGGTTTCAACGCCTACGATGCGATCTTCCGAGATCGCCTGCACGCGCGACAGGATCAGCGCGTCTTCCTTGGTGTAGATGTCGTTTGTGACCACGGCCATGGAATAGCGATCGCGCATGGCCTTGAGCAGCATTTCGCACAAGGTGGTCTTGCCGGAGCCGACCGGTCCGCCGATGCCGATGCGCAGTGGGCCGTTTTGCGTGGTCATGTAAGCCTCATAAATACCAGGGCGAGGAAGCCTGCGCCGACGAGCAGGCACAGGGGAGAATAGACCCGAAAATCGTTGGTGCGGAAGGGCTCCTCGGGCGTGAGCTTCTGCCAGAAGGGCAGGTAGCCGACGATGCCGCGCGCCAGGAACACGACGCCGATGAGGGTGCCGATAAGCGTGGTGACGCTGCCGCCGCCGCTGTGGTCGGCGAGCGCCAGCACGAAGAAGGCGGCGAGGAAAGTCAGGATAGCCACGCCCAGGGACATGTACCAGGGCGGCATGGTTTCCACACCCGCGAAGCCCACCACCGTTTTGGCCAGCAGCTTGCGGTCGCGGATGGGCCAGGGGCGGTTGAACGCCCACATGAAATGGGCCAGCGAGACCGCGAGCAGCGCTACACAGACCAGCGAGGCGATGATCATGTTCATGAGCGGAATATCCTGGTGCCGAGAGTTTCGTGACGCATCTGCGCGATGTCGGTGGCGTAGGCGATCGAGCCGATATCCGCAAGGGTCGCGGTGCTCGCTGCCGCTGCAATGGCAGAGACCTCGCCCTCAAGGCCAGCGATGACCGCCAGGCCGGCGGTCTGCCCCAAAGGCACCAGCCTGAGCGCCACCGAAACCTGGCCCTGGACGATCGCGGACAGGTACGCCACCAGCGTATCGTCCAGGGCAACGCCGTTGGCGGCGGCGACGGCCCCAACCGCGATGGGGTAGGGGCAGGCAGCGGGCAGGTTGCGGTAGAGCGGCGATGGCCAGGCGGAAGCTGCGGCCATGAAGGCATTGCCGAGCGCGAGGGTTTCCTCGTGCCGTTCGCGCGAGGGCGTCAGGGCCAGGCAGAGATCGGCCAGTTCGGCCAGTGTGGCCCGTTCCCCGATGGCGCGGTAGGCGTGGGCGAGAAGTATCGCGTCGGTACGCGGGCCGCCGTGGTGCAGGTTGCCCGAAATCCAGGCCATGGTGGTGGCCTGGTCCCGAACCTGGCGGCCGGCGATGGCGGTTTCGAGACCTGCCGACCAGGCGAAGGCCCCGATGGGGAAGGCCGGCGACAGCCAGGTGAGGAGGCGTTGGAGCGCCTGGGGCGCGGTCATTTGCGGTAGAGCAGCGCGTGGCCCTCGCTGGAGCCGTGGCTGTGGTCATGATAGGCGCCGTGCTCGGGCGAGAACGGCGCCTCGATGGGGGTAACAGTGGCGCCGAGGCCCTTGAGCATATCGGCGATCACGTGGTCGCGCCGGATCAGGATTCGCGTCTCCTCGAGCTGGGCGGGCAGGTGGCGATTACCCAGATGCCAGGCGAGACGAATGAGGTGGGTGCGGTCCCGGCCGCGGATTTCGTAGAGCGGCTCGTCGGCGGCCAGGATGCCGGCGAGGCGCCCGTCCTCGAGCTGCAGGGCATCCTTGTGGCCCAGGGTTACGGCCGAGGGAAAATCGATGAAGATCTCGTCGCCGCCCATGAGTCGCAGGACTTTACGGCGCAAGCGTCGCTCGTCGGCGGCCAGCGTGATGGTGTCGTAGGGAGCTGCGGTGACATCGGCAGCCGGGACATGGGCGATTACGCGTAACATCAGGGTCCTTGCGAGGCGAAGGCGACGGGCACGGCATAGAACAGCCGCAGGATCCACGAAAGCTGGTAGATGAGGTGTATCACGACGAAGGCCAGGTGGTAGCGCCGGTTGGTGGTCCACATGGCGATGCCGCAGGCGATGATGCCGAGCGGAACCTGGATATAGTACTCGTAGCCGAAGCGCGAGAAGTAGTCGGGGCCCTTGATGGCGCTGTCGACCAGGTCGCAGATGAAGGTGGAGGCGAAGAGGGCAAAGAACCACTTTCGTCGCGAGATGAAATAGCCCTCGTAGCCGTCATATTCATCGACCCGATCCGGGAACAGCAGCGCACACATGAAATAGAGGATGATCGCGTAGCCGATGAGGAACACGAAGAGCGCGAAGGTCCACTCGGTGATGCCGTAGAGCGCGTATTGCCACCACCAGAAATGCACCAGTTCGAGCAGAAGCGTGGCAACCCAGAGCAGATGGATCGGGTAGGGCTTGATGCGGCCGGGGTGCTGGATGAAGGTGGCGACGCCTGCCAGCAGCTTGGTGATGCCCAGGCCGACGACCATCCCCATGACGATACGGACATGGGGAAAGAGCTCTACTGGGACGTGGGCAGGATCCATGGCGCTCCTTGGCGATCAGGGCGTGTCGTTGACCTCGGAGCACGACACCGGCTTGGCGTCCTCCCCCTTGGTTTCGTCATAGAGGTCTGCGGACGCCCCCTTGGTCCACCAGACATATTGCCCCGAGGCGTATCGGGCGCCCGACGCGGAGATGACGTTGACGAAGAGCAGCTTCTGGCCATCCACCGGTACGAAGGCGAGGTAGGTGGGATCGGCGTTCAGGTATTGCACCGTCAACGGTTCCTCGATGCCCTCGCAGTGGTAGGTCTTTACGTCCTGCTGCGCGTTGGCGGCGAGCGGGATGACCACCTGCATGGCCGGCTCCATCGCAAGGGCGGGCCCCGAAAGGGAAAGCAAAACCAAGGCACTGGCAACGAGTCTCATGTCGGTCTCCTTGTGATTTGCCCCGAGCATACAGGGTGCCTTCCGGCAGAACTGTGACATGAGACCTAGATGAAAGCCCACACGATCCAGAGCCCGCCGAGAATGGCAACGGCATCCTCGATGAGTGCTGCGGGCCTATCCGACCCGAAGGCGCGGGCAAGGCGAGAGCGCGCTTCCGCCCCACCAAGGGTTCCGATGACGGCGCCGATGGCGCCGGCTATGAGGCCGCCGACCCAGGAGCCACCGGCCACCCCGAGCACGGCGCCGCAGAAGGCGCCGCTGACCACGCGTGCCGTGAACTGCGGCGGCACCTTACGGCTTGGGGTGGAGGGCAACTGGTCGGTGACGAGTTCGCCGAGCGCCAGGATGGTGAAGATCCACGGCGTCCAGACTGCGCCCATGAAACTGGCCCACGTGTCGCTCAGGTCGATCCAGCCCAGATAGGCTGCCCAACTGACGACGGCGGGGGCGGTAAAGGCGCGCAGCCCGGCGACGATGCCGATCAAGAGGGCGAAGATATAGAGCATCATGCAAAGCCTCCGCTTGCGGTGTTTCTCTGATATCGCGGCCGGGGTGCCGCAGGTGCCGTCAGTGTCGTGGAAAACTGGCCGCCCGCATGCGTTCGAGCGGGCCGGAGACGCGAGCCGATTCCCCCAGGACCGGCTTGCAGCAATTGGTAACAGCCGACGCTAGAACAGGAAATACCTTTGCGCCATGGGCAGGACGGTTGCGGGTTCGCAGGTCAGCAGTTCGCCGTCTGCCCGTACCTCGTAGGTTTCGGGGTCGACCTCGATCTGCGGAGTGGCGCTGTTGTGGATCATTGCGGCCTTGCCGATGCCCCCGCGCGTATTGGTGACCGGCAGCATGGCCTTGGCGACGCCGAGCCTTGACTGAAGCCCATCGTCGAACGCGGCCTGCGAGACGAAAGTCACCGACGAGTTGGTGCGCAGCTTGCCGAAGGCGCCGAACATGGGCCGGTAGTGCATGGGTTGCGGCGTCGGGATGGACGCGTTGGGATCGCCCATCGGTGCGGCGGCGATGGAGCCGCCGAGCAGAACCATTTCCGGCTTCACGCCGAAGAAGGCCGGGCTCCAGAGCACGAGGTCGGCGCGCTTGCCCACCTCGACCGAGCCGATGTGCTGGCTCATGCCATGGGCTATGGCGGGGTTGATAGTGTACTTGGCGATGTAGCGCTTGACCCGGAAATTGTCGTTGTCGCCGGATTCCTGGGGCAGGGCGCCGCGCTGGCGCTTCATCTTGTCGGCGGTCTGCCAGGTGCGGATCAGCACCTCCCCCACGCGGCCCATGGCCTGGCTGTCGGAGGAGATGACCGAGAGGGCGCCCATGTCGTGGAGGATATCCTCGGCGGCGATGGTCTCCTTGCGGATACGGCTTTCGGCAAAGGCCACGTCTTCGGGGATCGAGGGCGAGAGGTGGTGGCAGACCATGAGCATGTCGAGATGCTCGGCAATGGTGTTCTGCGTATAGGGCCGGGTCGGATTGGTCGAGGACGGGATGACGTTGGGCAGGCTGGCGACCCGGATGATGTCGGGCGCGTGGCCGCCACCGGCGCCTTCGGTATGGAAAGCGTGGATGGTGCGACCCTTGAAGGCGGCGATGGTTTCCTCGACGAACCCGCTCTCGTTGAGGGTGTCGGTATGGATCATGACCTGCACGTCGAAGGCATCGGCGACCGCGAGGCAATTGTCGATCGCGGCGGGCGTGGTGCCCCAGTCCTCGTGCAACTTGAGGCAGGAGGCACCGGCGCGGATCATCTCCTCGAGCGGCGCGGGCAGGGAGGCGTTGCCCTTGCCGGCCAGCGCCAGGTTCATCGGGAAGGCATCGAAGCTCTCGATCATGCGCTGGATGTGCCAGGTGCCGGTGCAGGTGGTGGCCAGCGTGCCGTGCGCGGGGCCGGTGCCGCCCCCGAGCATGGTGGTGACGCCACTCATCAGCGCTTCCTCGATCTGCTGGGGCGCGATGAAATGGATGTGGGCGTCCATGGCGCCGGCGGTAAGGATCTTGCCCTCGCCGGCGATGACTTCGGTGGGCGGGCCGATGATGATGTTGACGCTCGGTTGCGTATCGGGGTTGCCGGCCTTGCCGATGGCGGCGATGCGGCCGTCCCGCAGGCCGACATCGGCCTTGTAGATGCCGGTAGCATCCACGATCAGCGCGTTGGTGATGACGGTATCCATCGCGCCTTCAGCGCGGCTCGCCTGGCTCTGGCCCATGCCGTCGCGGATGACCTTGCCGCCGCCGAACTTCACCTCCTCGCCGTAGATGGTGAAGTCGTTCTCGACCTCGATGAAGAGTTCCGTGTCTGCCAGCCGCACCTTGTCGCCGGTGGTGGGGCCGTACATGTCTGCGTAGGTGGCGCGTGAGATGCGGGCTGGCATGGGAACTCCGGCTAGTTGGCTTTGGGTTTGGCGTGTTTGCGATAATTGCCGATGGCGGAATCGATGACGATGTCGAGCAGGGCCTCGCCCGAGCGGACCTGGGGATCGGCCTGGGTGCGGGCGACAAGCGACAGGGCCAACGCCTGCAGGGCATAGGCAGCCTTGAGGTTGCCTTCGCGGTTCAGGCGATTGCCCTCGGTCTCGAATTCCTTGAGCAGCCGGTCATAGTCGGCGCGGGTGATGACGTTCTTGACGTCGGTCCAGCCGGCCTTGCTGACGCTGTCGCAGATGCGGGTGGCGAAGTTGCCCAGGAAGAACATGGCCTCGCCGTCCTCCATGCCGCTGTCCTTGAGGTCTTCGAGAACGACGGCGAGGCGCTGCTTGAATTCGGCCTGGTGATCGGTGGGAGCGCTCATGGGATTCCTCTCTGCTTGCGTAAGCCGCAAAGACGGCGCGGCGCCGCTTTAGTCAAGCGCAGCGCGGCAATCATGAACGAAAAGTAACGCAACCGTTGCACATGGCCGACAGTTTTTAGTGCAGGGCGAAGCGAAGTCGCTTTGTCCAGAATTGAAAGTAACCTCAAGATCAACATGGCCGAAGAAATGCGCCTCGTCCCTAGTAGATCGGGTCGGACAAATAAGCGTCGGTCACTTTCCACGAAGGTGGTAATCATGAACAAACTAGCACTTGCCGGACTTGTGGCTGTTCTTTCCCTGGCGGCGCCTGCCATGAGCTATGCGCAGGTACCGCTTACCGGTTCGACGCTGGATGCGAGCATCGGCGGCGGGCAGTTCGAGTCGGCGCTGGGCCTGTTGGACAGCGCGACCCATATCGAGGTCTACAAGCTCTCCGGTCTGGGTGACATCGACAAGGCGGCGCTGACCAAGACGCTCGCGGACAAGGCCGAAGAGATCAAGAGCCTGCACACCCGTCTCGAAGGCAACCAGGCCGCGGTCCAGGCCCTCAAGGATGCGGGCTCGAGCGTCGACCAGGCCGTGAGCATCACGGGCTCGAACAAGGACGACGTGACGGTCTACGTCAACGACCTGAAGTAGCGCCCCTATGGACGTTGCGGGCCGGGGACCGACGCCCCCGGCCTGCAACTGGCCAGATGGCGCGAGCGCGCTCACAGCTTTCCCATGATCTGCTGGCGGAACCCATAGACCGTCCGCGCGCCCGATAGCGGCACGAGGCGGACTTCGCGCGCCTGGCCGGGTTCGAAGCGCACAGCGGTGCCGGCGGGAATGTCGAGGCGCATACCGCGCGCCTTTTCCCGCTCGAAGCGCAGGCCGGCATTGGTCTCATAGAAATGGTAGTGCGAACCCACCTGGATCGGGCGATCACCGGTATTGGCGACTTCGAGCGTGATCTGGGGCGCGTCGGCGTTGAGCACGATTTCGCCGGGCTGGGTGATGACTTGGCCTGGGATCATCTCGGAAGCTCCTAGCGGATTGGCTGGTGGACGGTGACGAGCTTGGTGCCGTCGGGGAAGGTAGCTTCCACCTGCACGTCGTGGATCATCTCGGGGATGCCCTCCATCACCTGGTCACGGGTGATCACGTGGGCGCCCGCTTCCATGAGCTCGGCGACGGGCCGCCCGTCGCGCGCGCCCTCGACCACGAAATCGGTGATCAGGGCGATAGCTTCGGGGTGGTTGAGTTTGACGCCGCGCTCCAGCCGCTTGCGAGCGACGATCGCGGCCATGGCGATAAGCAGTTTGTCCTTTTCACGGGGCGTCAGGTTCATGGCAAATCCTAAAGGGACCAGAGGCGCGGCACGGCGCCCGCGCCGGAGAGAGTGGCGATAATTGGGACGATGAGCCGGCGCAATTCAAGGCCTGAATGCGCCATGGCGCGTACGACGAGCCGTTCTCCGATGAGGCTCGCCCCGATTTCGGGACGATCGGGCAGTTCGGCGCGGATGCGGTTGAAGCGGGCTTCGGCGTTCGCTCCGACGTAAAGCACGGTAGCGAACGCCTTTGCACCGCGGAGCAGCGCAAGGCCCTCCCTTTCGCGCTCCGGATCTCCTGAAATTCTTGTGGCTTCGGCGTGGACGAGCCGTCCGTCGCGGCGGATGCGCCAATCGTCGGCGAGCAGCGCGCGCCGGGCGCTTTCGCCCATGGCATCGCGCCCGAGCAGCACCGCTTCGACCGCACAAAGGCTGGCGCCGGGCGCCAGGTCGACGTCTAGGGTGCGCGCGAGCTTCGAATCTTCAAAGATAATGGTCTCCTGAGGGAGCCAGTCGAGGTGGGCGCCCTCATCGACCCTGAGGTGCGTGGCGACCCTGGCCGTGGAGCCGGTAGATTTATAGATGCGTTCGCAGGCCTGGGTGGTCAGGACGAGCTGCGCGCCGGGTGCGGCGTGCATTGACCAGGAGAGGTCGTCGCCGCCCGTCAGGCCACCGGCAGTGTTGATGACGACGGCCTGGAGGCTGTCGTCGTGCGTGTGCGGCAGGCGAATCTTGGCGCAGCCCTCCTGGTAGAGGGTCGTCAGTTCCGTGCGGCCGTCGCGCACGGTCGTCGCCAGGCGCCCGATGCCGCGGGCGCGCTGCATGACGGGCGCTGCAAGAGGTTCGGCTAGCACGTCGCTTACACCATCAGATGCCGGCGCACTTCGGGCAGGTCGAGATCGCTGGCGGGCCCGGAATGCTGAATTTCGCCGCGGTCCATGATGTAGATGTCGTCGGCGATTTCCCGGCAGAAGTCCAGATACTGCTCGACGAGCAGGATGGTCATACCCATGTGGTCGCGCAGGAATTGCAGGGCGCGGCCGATATCCTTGATGATGGAGGGCTGAATGCCCTCGGTCGGTTCGTCGAGGACAAGGACTTTCGGGCGGGTGACCATGGCGCGGCCGATGGCGAGTTGCTGCTGCTGGCCGCCCGAAAGATCGCCGCCCCGCCGGTTGAGCATGGACTTGAGCACCGGGAAAAGCTCGTAGACGGCGTCCGGCACGTTGCGATCGTGGTTGGAGATGGCGGCAAAGCCGGTCTCGAGGTTTTCGCGCACGGTCAAGAGCGGGAAGATCTCGCGGCCCTGTGGAACGTAGCCCAGGCCCATGCGGGCGCGCCGATAGGGCGCGGCGCGTCCCAGCGTGGTTTCTCCCAGCACGATCTCGCCCCGTGCAACGGGGTTGATGCCGGTGATCGCCCGCAAGGTCGAGGACTTGCCGACCCCGTTGCGACCGAGGACGGCGGTGATGCGGTTGGATTGGCACTCGATCGAGACATTCTTGAGCGCCTGGGCGGCGCCGTAGAAAAGGTCGATGTTGCGGACGGAAAGGGAGGTCATGACGGCAGTACTCCGACACGGAGCGCGCGGCCGATCCCCATCCTGGCCCTCCCCACAGGGGGGAGGAAGCCTAAGGGCGAGATCGAGCCAAAGCGCCTCCCTCCCCCTTGTGGGGAGGGAACGAGGGTGGGGGTGCCCAAAAAACGGAACGGAATGGGGGTGGCACGCGCCCTCCGCGCGGCCACGCCCCATCCAAGCGCCCTTCCCGCGAGGGGAAGGGGGACGACGACAGATCTTCCCCTGCGCACTGTCATCGTCCTAGATACCGTTCGATCACCAGCGGATTGGCGCTGACCTGATCGAGATTGCCTTCGGCGAGCACCGTGCCTTCGGCCAGGCAGGTGACGCGCGAGCCAAGATCGCGCACGAAGCTCATGTCGTGCTCGACCACGACCACGGAGCGGGTCGTGGCGATTTCCTTGAGAAGCTTGGCGGTTTCGACCGTCTCGGCGTCGGTCATGCCAGCGACCGGTTCGTCCACCAGCAGCAGCTTGGGGTCCTGCGCCAGCAGCATGCCGACTTCAAGCCACTGCTTCTGGCCGTGGCTGAGATCGGCGGCCAGTTCGTCCTTGCGGGCGCTGAGGCGCACGGTTTCGAGGATTTCGGTGATGCGGTCAGTGTCGGCCTTGCTGGCCCAGTAAGCAAGGGTCGGAAAGACGCCGCGCGGCTTCTTGAGGGCGAGTTCGATATTGTCCCAGACGGTCTGGCTCTCGAACACGGTGGGCTTCTGGAACTTGCGGCCGATGCCCAGGTTTGCGATGTCGGCCTCGTCGAGCCGCGTCAGGTCCGTGCGGCCATCGAAATAGACCTCGCCATCGTCCGGGCGGGTCTTGCCGGTGATGATATCCATCATCGTGGTCTTGCCCGCCCCGTTCGGGCCGATGATGGCCAGCATTTCGGCGGGATGGACGATGATCGAGAGGTTGTTGAGCGCCCGGAACCCGTCGAACGAGACGGAGACGCCGTTGAGGTAGAGCATGGTGCCGGTCTTGTCGGGCATGAGCTACTCCGCCGCCTTGGGTTCGAGGGAAGCGGGAGCCTGCTCGGCCGGGGCTGCCGGCTTGCGGCGGGGCAACCAGCCGCGCAGCGTGCCGACGATGCCCTTGGGCAGGAAGAGGGTGACGAAGACGAAGAGGCCGCCTAGCGCGAAGAGCCAGTATTCGGGCAGGGCGCCGGTGAAGACGGTCTTGCCGAAATTGACCAGCACCGCCCCGATGATCGGCCCGACGATGGTGCCGCGTCCGCCCACGGCGGTCCAGATCACCACTTCGATGGAGTTCGAGGGCTCGAATTCACCGGGATTGATGATGCCCACCTGGGGAACGTAGAGCGCGCCGGCGATGCCAGCCATGACAGCCGAGACCACGAAGGCGAAGAGTTTGACGTTCTCGACCCGGTAGCCGAGGAAACGCGTGCGGCTCTCGGCGTCGCGCACCGCAACCATGACCTTGCCCAGCTTGGAATTGACGATGGTGGTGCAGACCAGCACCGAGAGCGCCAGGGTGATGGCGGTGGCGGCGAAGAGGCCGCCGCGCGTCGTCGCCGCCTGGATGGGCTGGCCGAGGATGTCCTTGAAATCGGTGAGGCCGTTATTGCCGCCAAAGCCCATGTCGTTGCGGAAGAAAGCCAGCAGCAGCGCGTAGGTCAGGGCCTGCGTGATGATCGAGAGATAGACACCGGTCACGCGGCTACGGAACGCGAACCAGCCGAAGACGAACGCCAGGAGACCCGGAACCAGCACGATCATGATGGCGGCGAACCACCATTGGTCGAAGCCGAGCCAGAACCAGGGCAGTTCCTTGTAGTTCAGGAAAACCATGAAGTCGGGCAGGACCGGGTTGGCGTAGACCCCGCGGGCGCCGATCTGGCGCATCAGATACATGCCCATGGCGTAGCCGCCGAGCGCGAAAAAGGCGCCGTGGCCGAGCGAAAGGATGCCGCAATAGCCCCAGACGAGGTCAAGCGCGAGCGCCAGGATGGCGTAGGTCAGGTACTTGCCGAAGAGCGTCACCGCATAGGTCGGTACGTGCAGCGGATTGTCGACGGGGAGCAGCAGGTTGCTCGCCGGGACAAGGACGGCGATGGCGATGAGGATCGCCACCAGCCAGATGGCCTTTCGGTCGAGGGCGCGGAAGAGCATCTGGGTAATCATGCCGATGCTCCCGCTTGTACTCTTGCCCGCACAGGGGAAGCGAAAAGGAAAGCGCTGAGCCTGTCGCGGAGCCGCGTGCCTCCGCCGCCCTTTTGGGCGTCGTCGGGGGTCGCTGCACTGAGAAAAGTCATCACGTAGTAGGAGGTCATGCTTCCACCGCCCGGCCCTTGAGCGCGAAGAGACCGCGCGGGCGCCGCTGGATGAAGAGGATGATGAAGACGAGGATCAGGATCTTGGCGAGAACCGCGCCGGCATAGGGCTCGAGGAACTTGTTGGCGATGCCCAGGGTCAGGGCGCCGACCAGGGTTCCCCAGAGATTGCCGACGCCGCCAAAGACCACGACCATGAAACTGTCGATGATGTAGCCCTGGCCAAGGTTGGGCGAGACGTTGTCGATCTGGCTGAGCGCCACCCCTGCCATGCCGGCGATGCCCGAGCCGAGGCCGAAGGTCATGGCGTCGACGAACGGAGTGCGGATGCCCATGGCCGATGCCATGCGGCGGTTCTGGGTAACGGCGCGCATCTGCAGGCCCAGCGCGGTGTGGTTGAGAATGGCGAGAAGTGCGAAGAAGACGGCGATGGCGAAGATCACGATCCAGAAGCGGTTCCAGGTGATCGAGAGGCCGCCCAGGTCGAACGCTCCCTGCATCCAGCTCGGATTGCCGACCTGGCGGTTGGTCGGCCCGAAGATGGTGCGTACGGCCTGCTGCAGGATAAGCGAGACGCCCCAGGTGGCGAGCAGGGTTTCCAGCGGCCGGCCGTAGAGCCAGCGGATGATGCCGCGCTCGATGGCGATGCCGACCAGCGCCGTCACGAGGAAGGCCAGGGGCAGGGCGATGCCCAGGGAATAATCGAACAGGCCGGGGAAGTTCTGACGGATGACTTCCTGGACCACGAAGGTGGTGTAGGCCCCCAGCATGACCATCTCGCCATGCGCCATGTTGATGACGCCCATGACCCCGAAGGTGATGGCCAGGCCAATGGCGGCTAGCAGGAGGACGGAACTGAGCGAGACGCCGTACCAGACGTTCTGCGCCACATCCCAGACGGCAAGGTTGCGCGAGATGGTGTCGATGCCGCTCTCGATGACGGGCTTGAGCTCGTCGGGCGCGCTGCCGAGCGCGGCCTGGAGCATGGCCTGGGCATCGCGATCGTTGCGCGCGGCGATGGTGGCGACGGCGGCCTGCTTGTCCTCAAGGCTCGCATCGCTCTTGAGCGTGATGACGGCCCGGGCGGCTTCCATGGTCGCTTTGATCTGCGGATCGTTTTCCTTTTCGAGCGCGGCGGTGAGGAGCTCGAGGGTCTCGGGGTCGCCGTTCTTGAGGACGCTCTGGGCGGCCGACAGGCGCGTGGCGCGATCGGCGCTCAGGAGCGTCAGCTGCCCGATGGCGGTGCGGATTTTGCCGCGCAGGCTGTTGTTGACACGGACCTTTTCGGTGTCGGTGACTTCGACCGGCTCGTTGGTGAGCGGATCGAGATAGGTGTCGCCGGACTTGAGCAGGACGCGCCCGTCGGATTTCCGGGCGTAGAGGTTACCCTCGCCGAGGGCGCCCAGGATGGTGGCCACATGTTCGTCACCCGTGGCGGCGAGGGCGGCGACGGCGTCTCCCTTGTCGGCGAAGCTGCCTTGGCTCAGGGCGTTGACGAGTGTCGGCAAGTCGGGGGTCTGGGCCTGGGCGGGTGCTGCGAGGAGCAGTCCCAGGAGCAATGCCAGCAATTGCAGAAGTCTCGGAGCGGTCATTGGCATCTCGGCGGATGAGGGGGGCGAAGGCAGTTTCCCGCCTTCGCTTTCACTTGCTGAGGAAGAAGGATCAGCCGCTGGTGGCCGGTGCGCCGCCGCAGGTCTTGGTGGCGGTGTCGTAGTGGCCGCAGTTGATTGGATCGGTCCAGTCGGCTTCGATGCCCTTGTCTTCAGGCAGATAGTCGGACCAGGCGTCGCCCGGGACTTCCGCATCGGACTGCCACACGACGTCGAGCTGGCCATCGTCCTGGATTTCGCCGACGAAGACGGGCTTGGTGATGTGGTGGTTGGGGAGCATCTTGGCGGTGCCGCCGGTCAGGTTCGGGGTCTCGAGGCCGATGATGGCCTTGAGCACGGCGTCCGTATCGGTGGTGCCGGCAGCTTCCACGGCCTTGACCCAGAGGTTGAAGCCAATGACGGTGGCTTCCATAGGATCGTTCGTGGTGCGCTTTTCGTTGCCGGTGTAGGCCTTCCACGCCTTCACGAATTCTTCGTTTTCGGGCGTGTCGATCGACTGGAAATAGTTCCAGGCGGCCAGGTGACCCACCAGCGGCTTGGTGTCGAGGCCGGCAAGTTCTTCTTCACCCACCGAGAAGGCCACGACCGGGATGTCCTCGGCCGAGATGCCCTGGTTGGCGAGTTCCTTGTAGAACGGGACATTGGCGTCGCCGTTGACGGTGGAGACCACGGCGGTCTTCTTGCCGGCCGAACCGAAGGCCTTGATGGCCGCCACTTCAGTCTGCCAGTCCGAGAAGCCGAACGGGGTGTAGTTGATCATGATGTCTTCTTTGGCCACACCCTTGTCGAGCAGGTACTGCTCGAGGATCTTGTTGGTGGTGCGCGGGTAGACATAGTCGGTGCCTTCGAGCACCCAGCGCTTCACCGAACCGCCTTCTTCGCTCATCAGGTAGTCGACGGCGGGGATGGCCTGCTGGTTGGGGGCGGCGCCGGTGTAGAAGACGTTGCGCTCGGATTCCTCGCCCTCGTATTGCACGGGGTAGAAGAGGATCGAGTTCAGTTCCTTAAAGACGGGGAGCACGGACTTGCGGGACACGGAGGTCCAGCAACCGAAGACGGCGGCGACCTTATCCACCGAGATCAGTTCGCGTGCCTTTTCTGCAAAGAGCGGCCAATCGGAGGCCGGGTCGACAACGACGGCTTCGAGCTTCTTGCCCAACAGGCCGCCCTTCTTGTTCTGCTCATCGACGAGGAACAGAACGGTATCCTTGAGGGTGGTTTCGGAAATCGCCATCGTGCCCGAGAGCGAATGCAGCACGCCGATCTTGATCGTGTCGTCTGCCGCCCAGGCCGGCGTGGCCGCGAGCGACCCGACGGTTATGGCAGCGCCTACTCCCAGTGCCGCGAGTACGCGGTTCACCTCTGTCATGTTTACCTCCGGACAGTTGTTGTTTGCACCGGTTGTAAAACTGCAAAGGCCGTGCCACCGGCGCCGAGCGTGTCTAGAGGTTTGAATCCGTTTGATTATTTCGAAACGAGGCCGTTTCGTGTTGCGCAATCGTTTTCATGGACTGCCAGTTCCATGTGCAGCCCGGGTAATATTTGCTTAATTTTTGACCTGTGCTTGCCTGTGGTGATCATTTAGGCAGCGCCGGGGCGTGGAGCGCGGCGGGCAAATGCACTAGAACAGCTTACCGGAGTTCGCTCCGGCAGAGGTTGTTTGCACCACAATCTCGGCCCCGCGTCCGCTGGACGCGGGGTTTCTTCTTTCTTGGACGGGGTTCAGTTCATTGCCGAGCTGAAGGTGGCAACCGGGGTGCCGGAACCGTCGCGCAGCGTCAGGGTCTGGCCGTCGATCGCGTAGGTCTTGGCCGCTTCGAGGGCCATGTGCAGGGCGTGCTCCTGCTGCATGGCCTTTTCCTCGCAGGCCATCATCGTGGAGCGCATTTGGGAGAACGCGACCGCGTCTCCAGTTACACTGACCGTGCCGCCGAACCTGTTGCAACCGCCGTTGCCCGAGACCATGCCGTCTTCGGCGATCGTCATCGTGGACTTGACGCCATCGGCGGCCGGCGTGTCGCCAAGGCTGGCCAGATGCCAGTTGGTACCGGTCAGCGGATCGTTTGCGGGGCCGTCGGCAAGTGCAGGCAAGGAAATGCCGGCCAGCAGGGGAAGCAAAAGAGAAATAGTGGCGATCTTCATCAGTATTCTCCCTCGAGAATATGGTTACCATAGCCGCAAATCCGGGCCGTTTCGCGCATAATGCGCATCAAATGCATAAAATCGGCGCCAAGGATTGCGTCAAGAATTAGGCAGTGCTGTCTTGTCTTCGTCAGAGGCCGATCCCTTAGTTGAGATTGGATGTGAAAATGAAGACAGTAATCATTCTTTCGGTCACCGCGCTCATGGCGCTTTCGTCTCAGGCATACGCCGGTGGCGGCCGTGGGCACTACAACAACAAGCCGATCCTCTCGCCCAATATTTCGGTGTCCCTGGGTGGCGTCGGCGTTCTCAACGGCAACACTGTGGCCGTTGGCAACAACAGCTCGATCCTGAGCGGCATCCTGAACGGCAATGCCAATGGCAATTCGCTGCTGAGCGGCATCGGCATCACCGGTCAGAATGGCCTGCTCAACGTCCTTCTCCAGCCGAAGAAGAAGTCCTGGTAACCCCAGCCGGACCTCCAGCCTGTACCCGCTGCTGCCCCCAGCGGGTGCCTTTCTCCTCGGCGGGAGAACCCTGAGGGACATCTCCTCCCGTCCCTCTCGCGCCAGCCCAAGCTTACCCCAGCACGGGTTGCGGCACTGAGGCGTACCTGTCGCCTCGATCCTCCTCGTTTCATGCGGTCGGCCTTCCCTGCCGCCGTGCGAAGCGGGGAGGTTTCGTCTGTCTGGGATGATGGGGGGAGCGGATCAGCTTGCGCCCATTGAACATATCAAATCCGTGGGCGTCAGCAAGATGGCCCGGCGCAAGGCTATTGTGCGCGTTGTGGCAGTGGCGGCGGGCGAAGACGGCACTATATCGGAGACGGCAAGGGAGGGGCCGATGCTCAAGCCAGTGACTTTAACCAAGCTCAACAGAATTGCCGGAATGTTCGGCTCGGATCATGCCGGGGAGCGGGCGGCGGCCGCCCTGGCGGCGCATCGCCTGGTGACCGGGCTGGGGCTGACCTGGTGGGACGTGCTGACGGGCGCCGGCCCCAGGCCCGCGCACCAGGTGGTGATGCGCGCCCATGAGATCGGCATCGATCACGCCCATGCCGCCGAGTCGCGGGTGCGGCAATTGCGGGCGGAAAACGAGGCGCTTCAGCGGGAGGTGAAGATCCTGCGCAACCGGCTCAATGATCGCGCCGCGCAGGAACGGAAAGCGCGCCAGCAGGATGATTGGCGGGAAGCCGACGCATGACGGGCCGGTAAAGCCTGGCGCTATCCTGACGGAGGAATCGGATATCGGCGAGGCAGATACCCCGTCCTTCGACGGCGTAGATGGTCTTGTGGGAAACTCCCACCCAAGGCTCACCCTGATGTTCGAACGGGACGCGCAGCTCCAGCCCCACGATCCCGCGCGGGTCGGCGAGGGCTTCGTGATAGGGGCGGTGGGCCTCCACCAGCTCGGGATTGCGGGATTCATCGAAAATCCAGCCGAAGCGCTCGAGGTCGTTTCCGGGCGCCTGGAACGGCAGGCCGCGCGCGATCAGTTGGCGCGAGTGGTCTATAAGCACCAGCGGCAGTTCGGAGGTGCGGACGAAAAAGGCCAGTGACTGCAACGGCGTCGCAGTGCTTCCCCAGAGCAGGGCGCGGATGGCCTCGATGTTGTGTGGGCGCGGAATGTCGCGTCCGCTCTCCCAGCGCGAGATCTGGCTCTGGGCGACGCCAAGGGCTCGTGCGATGACTTCCTGCTTGATCCTGGCTTTGATGCGGTACGAGCGCAGCGCCACGCAGACTTCGTGCGGCTGTTGCATGCCTGTCTCCCTGGCTTGCATTTCGCCTGGGAGCGTAAGGCGGTCCTGCATGAAAATGACAGTTAACAGAGACGGTTACCGAAAGTTTATACTGGGTTAGTGTTAATCTGCCGCCCGACTCCCTACGCACAAACACGTAGTTTATGGCTACTAGTTCGTTAAAGGCCAATCTGCATGCTGCCGGCGTGGAGCAAGTTGCGGGCAGAGCCACAGAATGTGGAAAGATGTTCCTTACGTAATTCTATCGATCCTGATCGCCCTGGTGTTGCTATCATTGCATTTCCCAGTGCAGGGCGCCGAGCTGGTGTCGGGTGCAGGGGCCACCTCGCGTGTCGAATTTGGCTATACCAGCAACGGCACCGACAGCGGGATCGGCGAACCCGATTTGTTCATCCATCACGTGGAGACGCTCGAGATCGCTTCCGAAGCTGGGGCTACGGCGCTGCGCGGCAGCCTGTGGGTGGAGGAGACGCGCTTTCGCGAGCAGGACATCGAGAACGACCAGGCTCTGGGGCTCAGCTTTGCCCTCGGCCAACAGCTTTCGCCCGAACTGGTCCTGCGCGGTTCGGTCTCGATGCTGGCGGCCAATACGGGCGATGACTGGAATCTGGCGGGGTTCTATATCGCCACGCGGACGCCCTCGCTCAGCGCCGACGCGATGGTCGAAGCGATCCTCACTCTTCAGGGTACCGAGTTGCGCGGCAAGGTCAGCTTGGGCGGCCATCGTTACGGAGCGGCGAGTTTTCCCGGGCTGCCGCTCGATCCCTTCAAGTTGCAAGCGGACGATACGCGTTACGGCTTCGAAGTGCGGCTGCGCCAGTCGATCGGGCCGGTCATCGGCCTGGCTGCGCTGGAGGGGGAGGCGGTCGAGATCAGCCAGGGCGACCAGCAGCAGCTGGGGCGCCTGCCAGGGAGCAAGCTGCGCGGCAGTCTTGGGGTAGAGATCAAGATCGGTGGGGCTACGCTGACGGGAGAAGGCGGCGGCGTGCTCGCATGGGCCGATGGGCAGCAGCTCGTTCGCCCTTATGGCAAGTTGCGCGTCGCGGCCGCGCTCACGGATGCCCTTTCGGTCGAGGCAGCCGCCGGAACGCACCTGGAGCTGGTCGATAATCTGGATGCGGCAGGCAGTTTCGATCGGCGGCTGGCGCTGGCGGTGGCCTATGCGCTGGCGCCTGGTCTATCGGTGACGGCCAGCGCCGAGCGCACTGACCGCGTAGGCTTGCTCGATTCCGCGGTGACCTCCGGGGAGAGCGTTTTTGGGCTTGGACTTGAGCACGAGCTCTCCGGGCAGCTCTCCTACAATGTCCGGGTCAGCCGGACCCTGCATGAGGATTTTGCCGAGCGCTACCGGAAGGACGAATTCGTCCTGGGCGTCACCGGATCGATCTGATCGGCAACCTTTCCGGGTGCGTCTCGTTCCTCAACCGAGGCCTCAGACGGTCAAAATGATCGGCTGGTGCGTTGAGGGCTGACGCTCCCTTGGCGATGCCTCCCGACGGGGACGCGGGACTTCGGTCTCGCGTCCTTGTTGTATCTGAAGAGTC